>TARA_R100000687_G_scaffold30530_2_pt1 | contig 76750 bp, 71 predicted proteins | sample TARA_R100000687 | Tara Oceans TARA_R100000687 (sample SAMEA2622685) | marine metagenome | biome: marine biome (ENVO:00000447); feature: mesopelagic zone (ENVO:00000213); material: "saline water (ENVO:00002010), including plankton (ENVO:xxxxxxxx)" | depth 600 m
TTCCGCCTCCATAAACGCTTTAGCAATACCAGCTTGTTATTATTAACAAGTATCCCCCCGATGCCCGGGTGGTGAAATTGGTAGACACAAGGGATTTAAAATCCCTCGATCGTAAGATCGTGCCGGTTCAAGTCCGGCCCCGGGCACCATTTGACAGATACATTCTCGTTAAAACCCCAATATATTTCGCTTAGTCAAAATCCTAAATATTCCGGACTTAAACCGACGCTTCGCGTGATGCGATATCTGCTGTTGTTTAAACGGCGAGGGAGTGCAATCGACAAGGTGTAACCCATCCATGGTGCAAAGGCCAGCCATTCATCCTTGAATGTCGTTCAGGTGAAACACTGCTTCGCAGCGAACTAACTACAAAGCAACTGTGCTAATTACTGCATCATTGGGCAGACGATTTGTCTAACGTTGGTTTGCTATCGCTTTATCGGAAAATAACAACAAGTAGGTGAGGCCGATAATGCCAAATAACGCTAAGCCCGATAGTAAGAAAGGATCAATCACTAGGTTTCCTTTAAATTCGAACGTACCAGCTGATATTTTCTTCCACCCCATAAAGTGTTGATTTGCCGCTACCGTTGCACCAAAAAAGCCAATCACCAGCCCAATGTACTTCGCTATCCAATGAGTCGCTGCAGGTGATATTAACATTAGCCCTAAGATGCCAATAACAGTTCGTTGGGCTCTGCAGTACGGGCAAATATAAACCATACCAGACAGATCGCTTGTCCAAGCGACTAGTGAAATAACAATCGCAACTAAGCCGACGATTTTGCTGTGCGTCGAATATGTATTTAGCTGTAAAAACTTCATGTGTATTTATTTCCTTATTCAGAACGTTATTTGCTGATGTTTGGCGTATTTAGATTAGCCGCAGTCTATGTGCACGATGGCGTATCGGTAATTGGTAAATACGTAATTTACTCGCAGCCCGTTAAATTTGTTTATGTCATTTATCAATTACATTGCATATGAAGAATTTAGTGCCCAGCCCGACAAATACAAACCAAGTCCAAAAATTAAATGGTTAATAATGCTATGAATCCTAGTCGCATTCGGTTTCGCCGTGCGAGAGGCCGCTATGCCTGCGCCCATGCCTGGCTGCATAATTAAAAATGGAGCTAAAACGGTGGTTATGCCAACGGCTAGGGCAGGTCCAACTGCTGGGCTTTGGGCCCACTCATCACCGAAAATAACGGTTAATATAGCCGCATAGCTTATTCCAATGAGGTAGTGGGCGAGCCACCCTATAAGGTGCTCACAGGGTCGCGCTTCAGACGTTGCAATATGGTCGTGAATAAGCTTCCCTTTAGGGATATAGGCTATCCATCGGCCTACCATTGCCCAATTTGTCGGCGGTATATTGAAAAGTTGCTTCCTCAATAGGGCCCACAGATCCATCACGGCTGTCCCCCCAATTCCGATTGAAATAGTAAAAATTATAAGATCCATAGACTGCTCCGTTGCTGGTTAACTTTTTAAACAGATGCTAGTCTACTACTTAAAGTCAACTTGAGGTCAAGACGAGTTATGGATATTTCTACTGTGGCTAAGCGTTCAGGGGTGCCTGCTTCAACGCTACGTTATTATGAAGATAAGGGATTGATACAATCCGTTGGTAGAAAGGGCTTACAGCGCCTTTTTGCAGCGAATATATTAGAGCGACTCGCGCTGATTGCTTTGGGGCGCGTTGCGGGTTTTTCCCTAGATGAAATATCCAGCATATTAGGGACTGGAGAAAACCCAGATATCGATCGCGAAATGTTGCTAACAAAAGCGACGGAATTAGACCGCACGATCCAAAAATTGACGGCGATGCGAGATGGTTTGCAGCATGCCGCCGCTTGCACTGCCCCAAGTCATTTAGAATGCCCAAGGTTCCGTCGTTTAATGGGCTTAGCGGCCTCGGGTGCGATCAAAGGCCAGCCATCGAACATAGCGAAACCAATAAGTCGATAATGCGGGATTTTCCATGGGTGCTTTATAAATCGGTCCCAAAAAGAGCCTGAAGCAAGCAAGATCTAGATAGAACAGACGAAATAATATTAAATGCTTTATAAGATCTCAGAATAGGAAAATAAATGTCGTGTCAGGGTTCACGTTGTTACTTACAAGGAAGTTTCAAATCATGCGCTGTCTTATCATTTTTGGACTATTTCCACTTTTTACGTTTGCACAAGTTAATACTGCGCTTCAAGAAACCTTAATCAAAATGGAAAATAAAGATCAACACATTCGAAACGAGATGATTAGTGTCGGTTGGCAGAACATAACAAAAGAATTAGTGGCTAAACAAACCGAAATAGATGAAGCCAATACTGCAAAGCTAAAAGCTATTATAAAGAAACACTCTTGGGTGACTAGAGAACTGGTAGGTGTCGAAGGGGTAAATGCAGCTTTTTTGATCCTTCAGCACTCAACTGATATTGCTTTCAAAGAGCGAATGTTACCTATTTTAAAACAATCCTACCTACAAGACGGAGGCATTACCGGGCAACAAGTTGCCCTTTTGACGGATAGGGTACTTATCGCAAAGGGCAAAAAACAAATTTATGGGACTCAAGCTGACCTTAGCAAAGGCCAAATCGTAATTAGTCCTATCGAGGACGAAGCTAATGTTGACAAACGGCGTGCAGAAATGGAATTGCCAGCTTTAGCTTACTATAAAAAAGTCCTAGAAAAAGCGTACGGTATTAAAGATTATCCTGAATTACAGCATTGATTAGGACCCACAAAATTGGTTACAACTCCTAGTAGCAAACTCATTTTCGCGAGCTAGTAAAGACTCAACGATTAAGCTGCTCACGCACTATTGTGACAAAAGCATAACGTTTCTAACCTAGGAAAAGTGATGCGTTAAATCTAGTGAAGTTCTGAAATGTTATCGTTTTTGGCGCGGTTGTCTCTATCACTCGTCTTGTTAATTAACGGTATTTACCGTGGGGGCCTCTATAACTCGTTTCTATAAATCGTTTTTATAAATCAGGTAAAACTTCCTTGAATAGCGGTCCTAGTGAGCTAGTTATTAAGAAGGGGTTTTACATTGCATAAAAGAGGAATAGTGTATTAGTGGCTCAGAAAATGTAGTCTGTGGTGAGCTTTGATAGCTAAAAGCTATCTCTAAATACTGTTGATATCTGCATAGAATTATTTAGGTTGTTATTGTGATGATATCACATTACATGGTGTGGCTGAGCGTTGAGCAAATGCGCAAAACAGTAACTGTCATGCTATTGGGCTCTTAAATATAAGAGGTGGCGTGACAAAGCCTCTAAAGGAGAAAGTATAGATTATGTTTACTAAAGAAATGGTTCTTAGTGCACTACAAACGTGGTGCGACAATGTCGTGAAAGTTGGGAAAGTGCATGCTGAAGGGGGCGACGTTCAAGCGTTTTCATTGCAGGTGTTATCTGAAAGTTACGATTACGATAATGGTCATGTGTTGTTTAAGCCTACGCTAACGTTCGGCCAGCAGACATTTCGCCCGACAAAAGAGGGCGCTCTTTCATATTTTGTTGGCGGCAATAGTGACTTTCCCAATGATAAGGGCTTCAAACTTAAACCTTGGGTAAAAGTGTGGTTCAGTAAAGAAGACTTTATCTTGCATAACGATTTGGCCATCGTGCAGTGTAATGTTCATTTTATAGGAGAAGACGATAGCCACATTTTTGTGAACAAAAGTTTTGTCTTTAAAGAATGTGATGATGGTCAGGTGCGTATTATTTTGCACCAATCTTCGTTGCCGTATCAGCCTTAAATGAGGTTATTACTCAGTATTTTGTCGTCAATTTAGAGTGGGTAATCTTTCACTGGGTTAAAGCACAAAGGTTCAACATATAAGTACAAGGGGCAGTCGTATACTGCCCCTTGTTCTTTGAATATTGAGGGAGATAAGTAAACTTGCTGAAGGATGTGGCGCTAGTAAAACATATCAATATGGTCATGTTTGTTACACCTTCACTTTGCACATTTCCTTTTTTAAATAAGCAAAATGTAAATAGCTATCGTATTAGCTCATGTCACGCTGAATAATACTTGGCGCTGCGATAGGCTGGTATTGACTGGGTTTATTGATTTGTGTGGCGATGAGATCTTGTGTGAGCCTAGGGGGCATTAAATGCTCGAACTCACTGACTTGCTGATAAGTAGGGTCTAGCCATGTATCTAAAATGGCATCTTGTGGCAGCATAAGAGGGCTTGATTTACGATGAATGTGCATGAGTTTAGGGTGTGGGGGCAGGGTGATGATAGAGCAACCTAGGGTAATTTCGCCACTGTCTTTATCAATGTATTCTTTGTACAAGCCAGCAAAGGCGATTGCTCCATCAACTGCGACTAAGTCGTGATAGTGCATCGGGATTTTCTTGTTGCCTTGCTGTTCGAATTCGCTTTCACCGAACCCTCGAGCAGGGATGATGCAACGAGCTGTTCTAAACGGTGTATAGCCTGCAGAGCCAGGCACATTTAGTTTGTCATAGCGGGTATTGAAACTCGTGTATTTAGAAGGCTTAAAGCCAGTGGTAGAGGGTTCAAGCAACAACCACCATGTTGCGTTTTGCAGCATGCGTTGACCGTTTACCTCTCGGATGATTTGAATGGGGCTAGCGGCGCGCACAAAGCGGTTTGGAATAATAGGGTCAATGTGTAAATCAAGCCCTAATGAAATACACAACCCTTGAACAAATTCATCGTCAGTGACATTGAGTCGCCCGCACATATTCCCGCCTTTTTTCATCATCTGCTTTGGTTAATATACAAAATTATATGCTATTAGGGCAGTCAAAAACGTTGCTCACGTAGTTTGTTTTGCCGCCAATTGACGCTTAAATGTGTATGACATTGTGATGAATACGTATGTAGCTAGCTAGTTTCAGAGTACGTTGGTGAGTATTATTTGTAACTGTTTTGTTAATAGCACTCTACTGGATACAATGACCATGCAATCATCCCACTGCTCTTTATTCACACGGCCTTTTCGTAATGCGTGTGCCATCACCTTTGTTATTCTAACAAGCAGCCTACTGGCATGCTCAAATGAATCGAGTGCGCCGAAAAGCGGTGTGCAGTTACAGGGGGAGAGCGACATGAACAATAGCTCAAAAGAAGACAGAGCCAAACCAGTGGTCTATCAAGTCTTTACTCGGTTATTCGGCAACACTAACACCACCAATAAACCTTGGGGCACTCTTGGCGAGAATGGTGTAGGCAAGTTTAGTGATTTTACCAAGTTAGCATTGGGTGAAATTAAAGATCTAGGGGTAAGTCACGTATGGTACACAGGCGTTCCTCATCACGATGTGATTACCGATTACACTGAGTATGGTATTTCAAACGATGATCCTGATGTGGTGAAAGGGCGCGCTGGCTCCCCTTATGCGGTAAAAGATTATTACACCGTTAACCCAGATTTAGCGGATGATCCCGCTAATCGCTTGGCCGAATTTGAGGCGTTAATACAACGAACCCATGACAGCGGCTTGGGCGTAATTATTGACATTGTACCTAACCATGTTGCGCGAAATTACCATTCTCTGGCAAAGCCTAAAAGCGTGAGTGATTTTGGTGAAAACGACGATGTAAGCGTTGAATATGCACGCAACAACAACTTCTATTACGCGGTAGGGCAAGACTTTATCGTGCCGGCTGCTGAAAACGGCTATCGCCCTTTAGGCGGTGAAGCACATCCATTAGCGGATGGCCAATTTAAAGAGTCACCCGCGAAATGGACAGGCAATGGCTCGCGCAAAGCACAACCGGATGCCAATGATTGGTACGAAACCGTTAAAGTCAATTACGGGGTGAAACCCGATGGAAGCTACGATTTTACTACGTTACCGGCTGGGTATGCGAATAAATCTATCGCTGAACATGCTAAGTTCTGGGCGCAAAAGCGTGTGCCTGATTCTTGGGTAAAATTTCGTGATATTACCCAATATTGGTTGGCAAAAGGGGTGGACGGATTTCGTTATGATATGGCGGAAATGGTCCCCGTGGAGTTTTGGAGCTATTTAAATTCGCAGATTAAACAAGTGAATCCTGATGCGTTTTTACTGGCGGAAGTTTATGACCCAACAAAATATCGTGATTACATTAACCTAGGAAAGATGGACTATTTGTACGACAAAGTCGGATTTTATGACAGCCTAAAAGGTGTTATGCAAGGCACAGAGCCGGCATCTGTTATTACAAAAGCACAGCATCAAGTGGCCGATATAGAACAACACATGCTGCATTTTTTGGAAAATCACGACGAGCAACGTATTGCCAGCCCAGAATTTGCTGGGAGCAGTGAAAAAGGCAAGCCCGCCATGGTGGTCTCTGCACTTATAAGCCGTTCACCTACTTTGCTTTACTTTGGCCAAGAAGTCGGCGAAGACGGCAGCGAAAACATGGGGTTTGGTTCGGCTTCTCGCACTACTATCTTCGATTATGCGGGGGCGCCAGCACATCAAAGGTGGATGAACCATGGCCAGTTTGATGGAGCCTTATTAACACCTGACGAAAAGGCACTAAGGGCCTATTACCGCCGCGTGTTAAACATATCTGCGGGTCAAAGTGCTATGAATGGCCAGTATGCAGATTTACATCAAGTTAATCTTGAGCAACATAGCAGTGAGCACTCAGAATATGACGAAACGCTCTATTCGTTTAGTCGCTTCAGTGATGCGCAAAAAATGGTGATTGCCAGTAACTTCAGCGATGACAATAAGCATTTCACTTTAGTTGTGCCTAAACACTTGATAACACAGTGGTCTTTACCCGACGGCCAATACGCCATGCAAGATTTGCTCAGTGGTAAAAAGCTAAATATTGTGGTGGAAAATCAAGAAGGTCATGTATCAATGATGTTAGGATCGTTACAATCTGTGGTTTTAAGCCTCGTTGAGTCATAAACGCAGGCCACATCTTGTACAACGTAACTGAATAGGCAGGTTAAATGCGTCAATGGGAACAGGTTTTAAATAGATTGTTGGTGCCGGTATTTGGCATGTGGTTAGTGATATTCACGTTGGTGGGGTGTGACCAGATCACGCAGCGTACGCCGACGGCCACCGAGAATGTGTCAGTATTGCCTTATCCTTTTTTAATACCGGAATTAGAGCGCCAACGAACCGTTCGGCTTTACCTGCCACCGAATTACGAAAGTGAGAGTCAATCTTACCCTGTTATCTACATGCACGACGGGCAAAACCTGTTTGACGAGGCAACTGCTCATGCTCAAGAGTGGAACGTAGACGAAAGCCTTAATACGCTAGCAAAAGCAACCGGTCGGAAATTTATTGTTGTCGCAATTGATAACGGCGGCGAGTTTCGTATGAATGAGCTTAGTCCTTGGCCCAATGAGCGTTTTGGTGAAGCTCAAGGTAAAGCCTACATGCAGCTAATCGTAGATGTGGTAAAGCCGTATATCGATACGAATTATCGCACCAAGGCAGATGCTAATAACACGGCAATCATGGGTAGCTCAATGGGTGGGCTTATCTCTCACTATGCTATTCATAATTACCCAGAGGTGTTTGCAAAGGCCGCTATCTTTTCGCCGTCTTATTGGTACTCACAGGATGTTTTTAGCGACTCTCAATTACATCGCAGCAAAGATTCTGCTCGTTTGTACGTGCTTTACGGCAGTGAAGAGGGCGATGGCATGATTGCCGATATAGATAAAATGCAGCGTTTGTTTAAAGGGCAAGGGCACCCTAGAGAGAATATGAAATTTGTGGTTGTGCCAACAGGCCAGCATAATGAACAATTATGGGGCAGCGAATTTACCGGCGCGATCAAATGGCTGTTCAAGATTTACTAGGGTTGCGATGTGTTTCTAGTTTTAGTTTCTCGCTAGGGAATGCATTGAAGTATAGGTAGTTATGATTAAAACACAGATTTTAAACGGACGAAAAATGATAAAGCGTGTATTCGGAATTAGCCTTTTATTGTGGATATTCAGTGCTACTGGTAGCGAATATCTATCTCATGAATTAAATGGCCAAGTGCTGCAAATTAACACCGACGAAGGCCTCGTTGAGATTACAGCATTAGCTAACGACTCTTTTGAGGTGTTTTATCAACCAAGCGGGATTAAGCAACTCCCTTCATTTGCCATTGACGGCGTGGCTAAACAAACCGAGCTAGATATTTCGGACAAGCCAGAATCATTGATGTTAATCGCCCCCGGTATTCGCGCTGAAATACGCAAGTCCCCCTTAAGTATCCGTTATTTTCGTGATGATACGTTACTGTTAGCAGAGCATCAGGGCTTGTTTGTTGACGATAACAAGCGCGGGTTTAGTTTTGCGCTCCAAGAAGGCGAAAAGCTGCTGGGCGGAGGGGAGCGCATTGTGGGAATGGACCGCAGAGGTCAGCGTTTCCCCTTGTATAACAAAGCGCATTACGGTTACACAACCGAGTCAAAACAAATGTATTTTGGTTTGCCAGCTGTCATGTCGAGCAATAAATACGTTTTAATATTTGATAATTCTGCCCGGGGGGAAATGGATTTAGGGGCCACCAATAGTGACGAGATGCGCTTTGAAGCCGTTGGCGGGCGGACAAGTTACATTGTGGTAGCGGGTGAATCATACCCCAATTTAATTGAACACTATGTCACGGTCACTGGTAAGCAACCGTTACCACCGCGCTGGGCGTTAGGCAGTTTTGCTTCTCGTTTTGGCTATCGCAGTGAGCAGGAAGTAAGAGATACGGTAAAACTCTATCAGGAGTCTGGCTTTCCTTTAGATGCAATCGTATTGGATTTGTATTGGTTTGGTGCCGATATTAAAGGCCACATGGGGAATTTAAGCTGGGATGAAAAGTCTTTTCCCACACCAGTTAACATGATCAATGATTTACGCAAAGAAGGCGTGAAAACCATACTGATCACAGAGCCCTTCGTTTTGTCATCCTCAAAAAAATGGCAGGACGCTGTTAGTAACAATGCCTTGGTTAAAAACGCTGAGGGTAACCCTTACCAGTTTGACTTTTATTTTGGTAATACGGGGCTTATTGACGTATTCGATAACGACGCCCGTGACTGGTTTAATCAAACCTATTCAGCCTTGTATAAACAAGGTGTGGCGGGCTGGTGGGGCGATTTAGGTGAGCCAGAAGTACACCCTAGTGATGCCGTGCATAATTTAAACGGTATAACAGCAACGGGGGACGAAGTACATAATGCTTACGGGCATAAATGGGCAGAGCAAGTTTATCAGCATCAGCAGCACTTAGCCCCAAATAAGCGGCCCTTTATAATGATGCGTTCTGGCTTTGTGGGCTCACAACGTTATGGCATGATCCCGTGGACAGGGGACGTAAGCCGCTCTTGGGATGGTCTAAAGCCCCAGGTGGAACTATCGTTGCAAATGGGCTTATTCGGTCTTGGCTACACGCATTCTGATTTAGGGGGCTTCGCTGGCGGGGAGGTGTTTGATCCACAAATGTATATTCGCTGGCTTCAATACGGCATATTCCAGCCTGTGTTTAGGCCACATGCTCAAGATAACATTGCCCCTGAACCTGTGTTCCATAAAGGTAAAACCAAAGATATTTTACGTACTTATGTTGAGCTGCGCTATGCCATGCTGCCGTACAATTATTCGTTGGCATTTGAAAACAGCCTGACCGGCATGCCGCTGATGCGTCCAATGTTTTTTGAAGATGAGGCTGATCTAAGCTTAATTGACGAAAAAGACCAGTATTTTTGGGGAGATGCGTTATTAGTCAAACCGATTACCCAAGCCAATCAAAAAGAAGTAAGCGTAAATCTACCAAAAGGTGCTTGGTTTAATTTCTGGAGTGACGAGCGCTACGAAGGCGGCAAAACAATAACGGTGCCCACCGATATTAAACTACTTCCCGTGTTTGCACGAGGAGGAGCGATTATCCCTATGACGATCCCAGTGCTTAGCACACAAGAGTACTCAACCAAATCATTGGACCTGCATTACTATGCAGACAAGAGCGCCGAGCATTCAACCGCGACTATGTACAATGATGATGGTAAAAGTCCGCATTCCATTCGCGACGGGGCTTTTGAAACCCTGACATTTAACGCTGAGCGCAAAGTTGATGATAGCCAAGCTGATACACTGACATTTACCTTGCAAAGAAGCGGAAACTATAAGGGAATGCCCGGTAGCAGAATGGTCTCACTTTGGGTGCATAACTGGCCGCAAGATATCACCAAGGTGATGGTAGGAGAAAAACAATTGCCTAAAATCGCTGATAAAACTGAATTCTTAAATGCAGATCAGGGAACCCGATGGGACAGTGATAACAAAACATTGGAAATTAAATTCAGTTGGAAAGATAACATTTCAGTCTCGGTGTTTTAATAGAGGTTAAATGGTTACCGTGTCATGCCCGTAACGCAGTATTGACTGCTGTTGCGGGGAATTGCGATATAAATCAAATTGTTGTCGAATAAGCGCCTCAAGTTTACATTGGTACTTTTCTTTAAATTGCGTTATTTTTAATCAAACTATTGTTCATGGCGGTCACACTTGAGTGCGATCATCTAGCGTGGGCCGATTATTGAAATATCGCGTTTTACTTTGGTTACTTACAAGCTTAGGCGCCACTCAGGCGTTTAGCGCAGAGGACAGGCCTATTTTGACAGCCTGCGGCCATCATGATTATGCCCCTTGGAATTGGCTTCAAGGAGATAGAATTGTGGGCGTGTGTGCAGAGGCTGCTCAGCAACTTTTTGGTACGTTAGGGTTTGACGTCGATTTGACCTACGTGGGCCCATGGAAACGTTGCCAGCAGATGGTAAGTTCAGGGGAAGTGGACTTAAATATCTGCTCATTTAAAAACCCCGAACGAGAAACTTACTCCCATTTTTCACACACGCCCATGGCAAGCAATGAAAATGCCCTTTTCGTCAACAAAGCGGGTGGCCTTGAATATGAAAAGCCCGCCTCACTCGATGGTAAACTTATTGGTTTAGTTCGAGGCGTCAGCCTGGGTGGCTTTTTTGATCACTATTTGCTTGAAAATAGCCATGTGATAAGAGGTGAAAATTATTATCGCTTGTTTTCTATGTTGTTTTTAGAGCGAATCGATGGGGTGATTATCGGTCGCCAGTCCGGTCAACATTTACTAAACCTTTACGATTTGGATGAGCATATTGTTGATAGGCCAATACCGCTAGTAGAAGGGGACTTGTACTTTTCTATTTCAAAAAAATCGCCACATTATCAGACCCTAAGCTCAGTTGAAGATTTACTCAATACACCTGATTATCAACTCTGGCTACAGCGTGCTTTAAAGCGGTACTCTAAGTTGCACGAAGCGTACATCGAAGAAAACTAACACAGGGTTTCACCTGTGAGTTTAGGATTGGCTGGCAGGTAACGCTGACGCATTTATTCCTAAGTACGTATTTGTATACATAAACGCGCTGGATACACCGCATCATATTGTTATATCGTGTAAAAATTATGAGTAAACAGAGCATTTTATGGGGAAGTTAATTATTATTGCAGCAATACTCTTCGCTGCCTTTCAATACATGGGTGAGTTAGGTGCCCAATCTAAAACGACAGAAGAAAAAGCTGGGTTAGCATCGCGCGTAGAAGAGCCGAAAAAATTAACTTCTCCACGCAAGCCAGCCCCTATGGTGATGAATTTTCGCTGTGACGGGCGCCAATACTGTGGGCAAATGACGTCTCGAGCTGAAGCTGAATACTTTATTGCCCATTGCCCAGATACGCGAATGGACGGTGACAAGGATGGTATTCCATGCGAAAACGACACCCGATTTTAACCTGTACCTTTGCTTTGCTTCCAAATAAACTAATGACTTTAAGTTGATCAACCTGTTTTTGTTCAAATTTTAGTGCTTAATTCTTCATGTAATTCGTTAACCTTGGTTATAGGGTGATATAAAAAACGATTTGATCATTGAAGAGACGCACGAGCTATTAGGTAATTTACATGGACCTATTCGTGGCCAAAATGGCTGAGTTCATAAAAGTAGAAATGCATACTGACGCCGCGCATGATTTACAGCATGTGAAACGGGTTGTGCTCAATGCCAAGCAACTGTGTGAAGTTGAGCGCGGTAATGAGTGGGTTGTGATGCCTGCAGTGTGGTTACACGACTGCGTCACCCTGCCAAAAAATCATCCAGAGCGAGCAAAAAGCTCAAGCATGGCGGCAGACAAAGCCTTGGTATTTTTAACAGAAATTGGCTATCCGCAGGAACATTTTGATCATATTCATCATGCGATTGTTGCTCACAGTTTCAGTGCTGATATTACGCCAAAAAGTTTAGAGGCGTGTATCGTGCAGGATGCAGATAGACTAGATGCCATAGGTGCGATTGGTATAGCGAGGTGCTTGCAAGTCGGTAGTGCGTTGGAGCGCACTTTATATGAAGTGAACGATCCGTTTGCGTTATATCGCGATGTGGATGACACACATTTTACCTTAGATCACTTTTTCCAGAAATTACTGAGACTTGAAGAAATGCTTCACACTGATGAAGCAAAAAGGGAAGGGCGAATTCGAACTGATTTCATGCATCATTATTTAAGGCAGTTAGGCCATGAAATTGGCGTGCGCAGGACTTAAAGGCTATAACTCTTAAGCTGTAGTATATATTTATTACCATGTGGTAAGTGCTTCATGGTTAACTTTGAGTGCTTGGTTCCAACTTGGAACATAGGTTCGTAAATAGTCGTAAATCAGTCCATTCTAAAAGGAGCTTTAGTATGTGTCAGTTATTCATCGAGGCAGAATCTGAACGGTGGTTAAGTAGAACAAAGTCTTTACGCATTGAAGGCGTAGTGACTTCAATCAGATTAGAAAATTTCTTTTGGGACGTATTAGCCGAAATTGGTTTTCGTGATGATATGTCTGTCAATCAACTGATAACCAAGTTGTACTTTGAGTCTCAGGAAGCAGAGTTAGATTTGAGTAATTTCACGTCATTTTTACGCGTATGCTGCGCAAGGTACTTATCTCTTGTCGCCGATGGTGTGTTGAGCCGGTGTGAGAAAACCCCAATAAAAAAGAACGGGATTGATATTATACTCTCACAAGAGAATCAGCGTACCTCAGCGCGGCGTCGATGCTTTACGCGAGAGCCGTCCGTTTAGAACCGTCCATTTAGAAAAGTCTGTCTGTAAACCTCGTGGTGATAAAAACATTGCTTAAATACGTGCTTATCTCGATGTTACTGCTCAAGTAGCATCGAAATAAGCAAACTAAGCTTGTTCAGTGTTGCTAATACATTTAGTCAAGATTTGCTGACACCCGAAGACACGTTAAATACGCATTTTCTTAACTGCATATCGTGCAGATTCTGACACCTGTTGATAAATACCTTAAAATACACCGCTTCACCTTAACCGCTTGTATATAAGCGCTATTCAAAGGAATTTCATGACTCAAGATTATACCTATAGCATTGGTACTGCCGGTGTTCCTTGGACACTGTATGAAAAAGAGCAATGGTTGGCACAACAATCCATTAAACGTAGTTATCATAACGAAGTCGTTGTTCATATCGAAGCGGTGCAAGGGCCATTTAACGTAGAGCAGTATGGTGTGCTTGAATATGCAGATGGGCCTTACCCGCTTTACGCTATCACTAACAAACACCTTGATAATGATAAGCCAACTGTTTTAATCACTGGTGGTGTGCACGGTTACGAAACCAGTGGTGTTCAAGGCGCGTTGCGTTTTGCTATGCGTCACGCCAGCGATTACGCAGCAGATTTTAATTTGATCATCGCGCCTTGCATCAGCCCCTGGGGATACGAAACCATCAATCGTTGGAACCCCATGGCGGTCGATCCAAACCGCTCTTTTGTACCGCAAAGTGCATCACCTGAAGCTGCACAAATCATGGCATTCGTGAGCAAATTAGGTTTACCGGTACACGCGCATATCGATTTACATGAAACGACTGACACAGACAACAGTGAATTTCGTCCAGCCCTAAGTGCGCGAGATGGCATTGAGCAGGCTATTTGGCAAATTCCTGATGGTTTCTACACCGTCGGTGACGAACATAATCCTCAAGATGCGTTTCAGCGGGCAGTGGTCAGCAGTGTTGAAAAAGTTACCCATATTGCGTTGCCAGACGCGGAAGGAAAATTAATTGGTTCGCCCATGATCCAGCATGGTGTTATTCATTACGCACTGAAAGATTTAGGTTTATGTGCCGGTTTTACTAACGCTGAGTATACCACTACAACGGAAGTGTACCCTGACAGCGCAAGTGCAACACCTGAAGAATGCATTCTTGCACAAGTTGCCGCCGTGACCGGGGCACTTAATTACTTGCGCGAGCATCAATAACCACGTTTTCTCGTTCTTAGTAACAAACGTAAACAGCGAACCCATTCGCTGTTTACGTTTTACTAAAAATCTGGGGCGTTTAAAATACCAATACGCATTAATGCCTCCTCTCAGCGAGTGATCACTCATTTACGTACAATGGTATTTCAGGTCGACTAGGCTAAGAAACTTGGGTCCGAAGCATGTAACATTGAATACAAGGGTTGAAAGTTACCCCAAGTTACCAAATCTGATCCGTTCGCTGCTTTTGTTTTCAAAGCGATGTCATGGTCTATTAACGTTAAAGGGCCGGCTGCCTGAGCAAGTAGCTGACTTTGACAGCAACTGTCCATCAAAATAAAGTTTGCCACCGCTGCATCGACAGAGCTTCCCACCGTAATCAAGCCATGATTTTGTAAAATCACCGCGCTGTGTTCCCCAAGCGCTTGAGCAATCAAATCACCTTCGTCTTTTTGTGCAACCACGCCGGTAAACGTTTCGAACAAGCCATGATTTTCATAAAACATACAGGCGTCTTGAGAAATGGGTTTAAGTAGTTCGCCTAACGCTGAAAATGCACGCCCGTATTTGGTATGGGCATGGGCAACGGCATTTACATCAGGGCGAGCCATATGCACACGGGAGTGAATAGCAAAAGCTGCGTTATTGACCGCATGAGCGCCCTCAATTATTTTGCCTTGATGATCAATGCGTACTAAATCTGAGGCTTTAATCATTGAAAAATGAATACCCAGTGGGTTCACCCAAAACGTATCTTGATCAATACAATCTCGCAAAGTGATATGCCCCGCTAAACCTTCATCAAACTGATGTAATGCAAATGCACGAAACCCTGCGGCTAAGCGCTGTTTTTCGTACTGGCGCTGGGCTAGTTTATCGGTGAAAGTGGGGGGCATGGGAATGTTAAATTTCCCCGCACCGATAGCCATGTGATTTACATCTTGTTGGATATTGTCACTCATGTGTCACCTCGTATCTTGTTAATTGACACCAGTGTAATAATAATTAGAATCTATACGAATGATGTAATTTGATTGATAAGTATTAATATGCTGCATAGTAAAATTGATTTAAATTTATTTCTTGTGCTTGTCACGGTTTATCAAGAAGGCTCAATAACCGCTGCAGGTAAACGTCTTCACTTGAGTCAACCCGCTGTAAGTCACGCTTTGTCTCGCTTGCGCGACAAATACCAAGATCCACTTTTTGTCCGTCATGGGCGTAAAATGATCCCCACCGCGTTGTGCCAAACCATTATGCCTAGGGTGTTAAGTTCAGTTACTGAGCTAGAATCGACGCTACGCAATATTGGTGAATTTGATGTGCATCAGTATCAGCGTGAAATGAAGTTTGGTTTTCGCGATATTCTTGAGTCATTATTTTTCCCTGAGCTGTCCACTGATTTATTGATTAATACGCCAAACATTACCGTGAATAGCCGTCAAGTTAGCCGCGTCGACATGGAAGCCGCCCTTGAAAGTCAAGAACTCGACATTGTTATCGATGTACTAAGTCCCACCTCAAGCGAAATACAGCACACACTGATTTGTGATGAACATTTTTCATTGATATGCCGAAAAGGGCACCCAATTTTGTCAAACATGTCGTTGCAGAGCTACGTTCAGGCCGACCATGCACTTGTGACCTTTAAAGATTCTGCGGTAAACACAGTTGACATGGCCCTTGCTCAGCACGGTGCATCGCGTAAGTTTGCCCTAAAGTGCGAACATTACTTTGCTGCTACCAGTGTTATCAGCCGCTGTGACATGTTGCTCACTATGCCCAACGCTTATGCGCGCTTACTCAAACAACAGATGCCAGTTGAAGTAGTTCCATTACCGTTTGAAGTGCCAATGCTGCCTGTTCACATGTATTGGCATAAACAGGCAGTACACGACCCATTGAACAGCTGGATGCGCGCCAAACTACTCGATATTGCTAAGCGTGTAATACCGCCATCTGCGCAGTCGACATAACATTGGCTAATAGGGTTAAGAGACTGAACGCATTAAAAGAAATACGCTCCTTGTAATAGCACGCTGCGCGGGCGTTCAACTAAGAATCTATGTGCATAGCTGATCACCGGTACATCGTTCGCTTGGCTAAAAGTACGCTTGTCAGTTAGGTTATTGACCAACAATGAAATCGACCAGCTATCATCGGCATCTAGTAATCCAATGCGTAGGTTGATTTTTTCGTACGCTTTTTGATGTGCTATCGGATCTAAATCTTGTTCTAAAAAGAAATCATCACTGAAATTCACTGCTAAATTGGCTGTCAACGTATAACCAGACCCCACAGTCGTTTCATAATTCAAGGCGATATTGCCTGAATAATCAGGAGCGAAAGCGCCGGTCTGGCCGGTAAGTGACTGGGTTGCTTGACCCAGTAATTCAGCTTGACGCACAGTGGGAGAAGCACCATCGTACGCTTGATATTCAAAGTCTAGTAGTGCCACATTAGCGCTTAAATCCCAATGGTCAGTCATTGCCCAGCGGCTATCTATTTCTATGCCTTTAACCCGGGTTTCGGCAGCATTTTTAACCACAAAAGCATTGCCGTTAAACTCTGATACTTGCAAATTTTGGTAATCGGTAAGAAAGACTGTGGCGTTGAGCTCAAGCTTATTTTTAATTGGCTCTGACTTTATGCCGAGTTCATAGTTTGTCGCTTTTTCATCTTCATATTCAAAGCCCGAATTCGGATCGACTTCAGTACCTTGAGATGAATTAAGACCTGAGCCGTCAAATCCTCCTGCTTTATAGCCAATGCCAGCATTGGCGAACAACATCGTATCGGCAAAACCAAAATATTGTAAGCTCAGGCTCGGTGACAAATGTGACTCGGATCGATCCGTTGCTAAGGTATGCTCGCCAGCGCCCGATAAACTTCGAGATATGGCAGGGGCGGCAGCGTTCGCAAACTGTTGTACCGCTTCAGGGGTGCCATCTTCGAACAATGCATATATGGATTGCTCACTAGTGACATCTTTTGTTTCGTGTTGATAGCGCAGGCCGAGATTGGCCTTCCAGTGGGTATCCATATTCCACGTGAAAGAGGTAAATGCTGAGTAGCTTTCTTGTTCCTGTTCAAACAGGGCTAATGTTCCTAGAGAGGTACCCGGCAGCTCCGGAATAAGCAGTGACGCCCCAAGTAATACATCATTAGGGTGAGCAAGATCACTGTTCATATAAAATATGCCGGCAACGTATTCGATAACTTGGTTAGTGGGTGAAGCTACTCGTAGTTCTTGCGTAAACTGTTCGTAATGCTCAACATATTCTTGGCGTATTAAAGATACTTCTGAGTAATCAGCGTCGAATAATGCGTCCCAATCATATTGACTGTAGGTAGAAATTGACGTGAACTCATAATCGTTTACAGCATAGGTTAAGCGTAATGCGCCATTGTCTGTTGAAGTATCGTTACCTTCATCTAGTCCGCCTGGATGTTGGTCACCCGACACGGCGCTGGTATAATCTAACCCGCTGGTATCAGAAAGCAAAAATGAGCGATACCCTACATTTCCCGGATTAGTAGGATCTGAGGCGATTTGCTCGTCGCGAGAGGGCGTATCGATAATATACTGATAGCGCGAACCACTGGTGGAAAAGTTGCCGTGCTCCCATTTCAATTGCGCATGTAGAGCGTCACTTAGTTGCCAATCGGCGGTGAATCGAACACCGTTTGCATCGCTTGATGCCTCATCTTGATCGCGCGCCTGGTTATACAAAAAACCATCCCTAGACTCTTTGAAAGCAGCGACACGTATAGCTAAATCGTCGTTAACAGGTACATTGATCACGCCACTGTAGCGTCGCTCATTGTCTGAGCCTACTTCAACTTTCACGTTCCCTTCGAACAGAGAGCTTGCTGGGTTGCTACTCATACTCAACGCCCCAGCGGTGGCATTTTTACCGAACATGACTGCCTGAGGGCCTTTTATTAACTCGATACGCTCCATGTCTAAAAACGGAAATTTAGCCTGGTGGCCCCGGCCAAGATAGATACCGTCTTTATACATAGCCACCGATTGTTCAAAGCCGGCATTGGTGCCTGAGCCAATCCCGCGGATAAATATACGTTTGCTGCTAGATGTTTCAGTGATGTGCACATTGGGCAATGATTCCGACATATCCAGCAAGTTAGCGATATTGTTTTTACCCAGTTCTTCACCAGAAAATGCTTGAATTGAAGTGGGAATGTCTTGCAAAGACTGCACACGTTTTTGCGATGTAACAACGATACGCTCGAGTCCAGAAGTATCAGTGGTAGAGGGGGTGTTGGGCGCTTCGCTTTGAGCATTAACCGCGGTGGACGCCACAAGCGTAATACTTAAACTATTTCGAATAAATCGACAAAGTGGGGTCAGTTGAAAGTGCTGGGTAAGTGGGGAAAGTGTAAACATGGCAACCTCTGTTAAGTGTATGTGCTTTTTGTTAATGAGATGTTTCTAGAGGCATAATCGCCAGATAGTTAGCAATTAAGAAGTGATAAATATGCATTGTTCATTATTCGTTTAGTGCATAGTAAAAGCAGATATGTATGTGTGAATGGGCTTGATAGGGCGAGGGCAACTGAGCAAAATCAGTTTAAAAACGCAAGAGCGCATCGTGTGCGAGAAAGATATTGGAGTTCTAAGGTTGGGCTTTACCGATCCCTTTGAAAAATTATCCATATATTTTCAGAACTATAAGGTTAAACTGGGTAAATTCCTGTATATTTCGCCATCGTTTTTAAACCTATCACGCAAATTCAACATTCAGGCGTTTCGCTGAGCGAAATAACGCCAAGGCAACTATTTACACAGATAGCATGTAAACAAGTTGCGTCTATGTTTTTGTCTGTCGAAAGAGAAATTAGCATGAACTTTTCATCATTAGATTTAGCGCCAGCGTTACAACAAGCCATTGATGCTTGTGGTTACAAGAAAATGACGCCCATTCAACAAAAAGCCATTGTGGTTGCCCGCAGAGGTCGTGATGTGCTGGCTAGTGCACAAACCGGTACGGGAAAAACAGCAGCGTTCGCCATCCCGATTTTGCAACAAATGCTCGATAAGCCGAAAGAAACCGTTTCCGGTACAACTAGAGCGATAATTTTAACACCAACCCGTGAATTAGCTGAGCAGCTAGCGTCTAACATTGCTAACTATGCGCAATTTACCGATATTTCTGTTACTGCGCTTTATGGTGGGGTAAAGCTAGGCGGTCAAGCGAGCAAGTTAAAAGCGGGTGTGGATATTGTCATTTCTACGCCTGGGCGTTTGCTAGAACACATGACATTGAAGAATATCGAGTTGGCCAATGTAGAGTTTGTGGTACTCGATGAAGCCGATCGCATGCTAGATATGGGCTTTATATCCGATGTGCGTCAGATGCTTGCTCAGATACGGGCTGTGCGTCAAACATTACTGTTTTCTGCGACCATTTCACCTACGGTGAATGAGCTTGCCCATAAGTTATTAAAAAATCATGAAGAAATTCGTGCTACCCAGTTAAACAGTGCAGCAGATACGGTTCAACATGTGATGTATCCGGTGTCTGAAGAAGACAAAATTCGTTTGTTTAAAACACTGTTGGCAGAACAAAATTGGTATCAAGTGTTGGTTTTCACCAGCACTAAAGAGCAAGCCGATAAATTAATGGCTGCTTTGAAAAACAGTAAAATCAATGCTGGTGTATGCCATGCTGATAAAAGCCAAGGTGCGCGCCGTAGAGCGATTGCCGATTTCAAATCAGCTAAGCTTCAAGTGCTTATTGCCACGGAAGTGGCTGCTCGAGGGATTGATATTCAAGGCCTTGATCACGTAGTAAATTACAATTTACCTTATTTACCTGAAGATTATGTACACCGTATTGGTCGCACAGGACGTGCTGGCCAGCAGGGTAACGCCATTTCATTCGTAAGCCGTGAAGAAGAGCGAACAGTAGAGCGTATTGAGCGTTTGATTAATTGCAAAATTAAACGTATTTCACGCCCGGACTTTGCCTTCAGTAGCCGTGAGTCGTTGTTGAAAACCGTGCGCAAACACAGCAAAAGTAGCCGCACTAATAAGGCGACGCAAACGGTCATTCACATGGACAAAACAAGCGCAAAGGCAAAACCAAAAACGAAGGCAAAAGCAAAGCGCCCAAGTAAAAAATCGTAAATTAATAAACGTAACATTTGCAGTGCAGTGCAGTGAACTGAATTGTCACTGCCACAGCGCCCAAAAAAGGGAGTTTAGCAACGCTAAGCTCCCTTTTTTATGGCTAAGATGGAGGCTGCTTTTCTTCATCCGTGGTAGACGGTGTATCAGGCTTGCTTTCTCGGCCTCGAAAGCCAGAAATAATACAGGCCACCACAACGCAGCCAAACGAAATATTTAATGCGACAAGCACAGTTTGTAGTAAGGCAGGGTATTGCTCGGGAACGATTTGCGCATCGCCAATATAATGATGCACAAGTAAATTAACTAAGCTCATGCCCACAAGGTTGCCTATGGTTCTGGCAAGATTTAAAGAGGCAGAAGCAACCCCAAGTTCGCTAGGGTGCACAGCGCCCATAATCGCGTTGTTATTCGGGGTAGAAAACAAGCCAAAACCAATGCCGATGAGCAGCAGTGAGCTGCCTATGTACCAAGCCTGGGTGTCGATATCCATTCTGCTTAATACAAAGAATCCTGCAGCAACAATACAACATCCTGTGGTGGCGAGTAGTCGAGGCTGCACTCTATCCGACAATTTGCCCGACATAGGTGCCAGAAACGCCATAGCTAATGCTTGCATTAAGATAATTTGCCCGGACTCAGAAGGGCTAAAGCCTTTTACATATTGTAGATATAAGCTAAGCAAAAAGGTTAACGGGTAATTACTGGCATACATCAGTAATGAGGTGGTCAATGACATTGAAAAAACGCGACTTTCCTTGAACATTTGCACCCGAATAAGCGGTTGATTGCGTTTCGATTGATGTATTACAAATAGCGCCATTGCCGTTAATGACATGCCAAGCAGCACCATCCCTGATAGCGATGGCAGCTGACTCAAGCCGAATACTAAACAGGTGGATGCAACAATAAAAATACCCGAGCCACGCCAGTCGAATTTGGTTTTTTGTTCGTTTTTCCACTCTCCGTGTAGGCGCAATTTAATTAACATTAGGAGTAAGAAAAGCAGCGGTACTTGAAAACTGAATACCGAGCGCCAACCCCATAGTTCGGTCAACCAGCCACCAATGGCTGGGGCAACGGTTAAGCCAATATAAATACATGCCGCGGCAATACCCAGGGCGAAACCGCGTTTTTCTGCTGGGGTAACGGAGGTAAGAATGGCCACGCCGGTACCAAATATCATTGCTGAAGCAGCACCTTGTATAAAGCGCCAAAACAACAGCCATTCAATATTAAACGCCAGCGCGCACATACTGGACGACAGCATATTGAGCATAACGCCATAACTGTATATGCGCTTACGCCCATAATTATCTGCAAGCTTTCCAAAAGGCAACATAAGTGCCACGTTAGCGAGTAAGAAAATGGTCGGTATCCAACTGACCATTTTCGCGTTTGCTTGCAGTTCAGCGGCGAGATCTGGAATAGCGATATTGACCGATGCCATGCCTAAAGGGCCAATAAAGGAACCTGTGCATACCACGATGAGTGCAACGGTCGTCACAGGTAACTTTGTAAAAGAGCTGAATAGAGAGGCCATATTATCCGCGAATTGTTTGAAGAGTTCTCATGATACCTATTGGTGCGATGACTTTCACTTGGCATTCGATGAATATTGAGAAACTTGAGACGGCGAATGTCAAAAAGTGTGTTTTTTGAGCGCGTTTTCTCGTTGAAGCTCTTCCCGCGTTGAAGCTTTTATCGCGTTGATACGCTTATCCCGTTGAAACTCTTATCGCGTTGATACTCTTATCCCGTTGAAACTCTTATCGCGTTGAAACTCTTATCGCGTTGAAACTCTTATCGCGTTGATACTCTTATCCCGTTGATACTCTTATCCCGTTGATACTCCTATCCCGTTGATACTCCTATCCCGTTGAAACTCCAGCCCAACGAAAACTCAAATGTCGATTAAAACTCAGCGTCTCGATGAAAGGTTAGCCACGTGTTACTTACAGGGTGAAATAAGCTCAATGATTGCGCATGTAAATGCAGTCGACTATCCCGATTACCATATAAATCATCGCCAACAATCGGCATGTTCAATCCCCGTTCATGTGCACAGTGGACTCTTAATTGGTGGGTACGGCCAGTTTTGGGTTGCAACAATACCTTAGTTTGCTGCTGGGATGAGCGTCTCTCTATCACGTGCCACGTGGTGTGGGCTGGCTTGCCGGTTTTTTCACAAACACACTGTCGGGGTCTATCGTAAAAGTCACCGGCTAAGGGCAGGGTGATTGTGCCTTGCTGTTTTTCCAGTAGTCCGTCGATCAGGGCTACGTAGCTTTTTTCTACTTGCCTACTGATAAATTGTTTCTGCAGCGCTTTGTGGGATGCAGCAGAAAGTGCGATTACCATGAGTCCTGATGTAGACATATCTAAGCGATGCACAATCAATGAGCCTGTGGCCTGTGGGAACAAGGTTTTTATACGAGTGTAAACAGAGTCTTGTATGTGTTTTCCCGGTACAGATAACAACTGAGCGGGCTTATTTATAATCAGCATTTCATCGTCTTGATATACGATGTCAATTTGCTTGTTATCAGCGGTATTTTGCAATAATTGGTTATCTTCCACACTCAAGCCCTGCAGCATGTGGTTCAAGATAGGTTGGCATTTGCCAATGCAGGCCGGGTAAAACTGTTTATGGCGACGCACTTGTGATTTTGGAGAAGCTCCCCACCAAAATTCAGCCATCGCAATAGGGGTAAATTTATGTACAAAAGCATAATGCAACAACTTAGGTGCCGCACATTCCCCGGCACCTGCTGGTGGCGTGCGCATCACTGTGTCACTAAAAATACTCGCCAACGATTTGTGTTCACCTCTAGCATTTAAAAACTGGTATTGCTCGAATAGACGCTGCTGTAACTGGGCTGACAATGTTTTTCGTTGTTCTTTTAAATGAGTGATGTGCGTTTCAAATTCGGCGAAAGCATTATTTGCTTCTTGCATCTTGCTGTTAAGCTGGACTTTGGTTTGGTTGAACGTGAGTTTATCTTCCACACTCTGTTTGGCTAGCGCCTGTTGCAACGCGGCGAGTTGTGGTGAATCTAATTCCCTTTGGGCTGTTTTTCGCTGAGCCTTGCGCTGGGCCCGATGACTGATAACGTGCTGGCGGGCTTGTTCAATTTGGGCGTTGCATTCGCTTTGAACTTGAGCTGCATGGGCTTGTGCGTTAAGAAAACCTTCGCTGGTGGCTAGCGACTCAAGTTCCTTAGTTAGCTGATTGATTATCCGCTGCTTTTCATGAAAAAAACTATCTTGCGCTAACATGTCAAACACCGGCGGAACAAATGCGGGTAAGTGATTTTGGTCGGCCAACTTGCCTGAAAAACCACGTAAATACCCTAAACGTCCTTGCTTGTCTTTGACAACAAGAACACCGAACATTTTTCCTATGATGTTATTTGGATCATCGGCTAAACCGAAGTTATGGTACCAGCTTTGCTGCTTACTTAGATGTAGCTGCACCTCTTCAGCCGCTAATATGCACAAGGGATCGGGCTGGTAATAAAAAGGAAAGGTAAATTTAGGCGCTAGGGTAAACATTGAAATGTCTGATGCAAAGGGGATAAAGCAAGCGTTTTGAGTTTCGGTCATAAGAGATTAAAAATTAACTGGTGGCTCTGTAGTTGAATAAAGCGCGTTAGATGAGCAATGCGTAATGTGGAAAGGCGCGCAGTCTATCATAGTGTGGTGTGCAAACGGGACGTTCTGCGCTAATTAATACATAACATATAAAGTTACAATATTGGGCTTGATGTATTGTATTGCGATACAGTTGTGGTAAATTAAGGTATCAGCCAGTTCCAACATAATAGAGGAAACACATGGATAATGAACCTAACGCGCGCCAGGGAATACAAGTCATTTCTAGAGCGGCAAATATTCTTAGAACGCTAGAGGGGCATCCAGAAGGACTCAGCTTAAGCGCAATTGCAAAAAATGTAAAACTAGCACGCTCAACGGTGCAGCGCATCGTTAATTCTTTGGCTTCAGAGGGCTTTTTAATTGCGGCGAGCCCGACCTCAAGGGTGCGCTTAGGGCCAGGATTGGTATCTTTGGGCTCTGCAGCAAAAGCGGATATCGATCGGGTTTTATTGCCGCACATGAAAAACTTATCCGATGAAGTGGGCGAAACTGTCGATTTGTCAGTTCAAGATGCTGAAAACATGATTTTCATTGATCAGGTGACTACAGATGCACATCAATTACGTGCAGTGTCAGCTGTTGGCCATGCGTTCTCAATATACTGTTGTGCGAATGGCAAAGCGATGCTTGCCACTATGAGTGACGATGAAGTGATGGCATTTGTTGAAGCTCATCCAATCAAAGCGTTAACGCGTTCTACCATCACAAGTACCGAACAATTATTAACCGAGATTGCTAGTATTCGTAAAAATGGCGTCGCTTTTGATAAAGAAGAGCATTGTGAAGGGGTGTGCGCAATCGGCGTAGCCATTGAAGATCCTTATGGGCGCAATATCGCCATTTCGATTCCAGTACCGACTATTAGGTTTAACCGCAATAAGAAGCAACTTGCCGCGCGTCTACGTGAATACAAAACAACGATTGAACTGGCGCTAGGTAAGGGCGCAGTATGAGTGAAAGTTATAAAGTAAGTGAAAAAAAGGGTGCTATCTGGCGATAGCACCCTTTTTTACTTTATGTTTTCGGTTTAAGCAGGGGACTGAGAGCTTCGAGGACTTAGCGGCTCCTATTTTTTGTATTTAATAAAACCACCAAGTGCAATTGCTCCGTAGGCAAACATCATAAATACCACGCCTGCCATCCAAAATGTTGTTACTGAGTCCATAAATCACCTCTTTTAATTTACGCTAGTTATTTAGCTTTACTGAGAAAATTTGCGATCAGAGTACCCAACACAAGAATAAGGGCGATGATCACAATCGTTGTTAAATAAATAGTCCAAAACATAATGTTACCTATTATTCAAATGTTAATTATTTGTTTGTTTTAGGTCAAGGTAAGTTTGGCTTTTGAAGTAGGCTTTATCACCTTTGATAAAATAGTTGGCAATAACGCCTACTATGATTGAAACGGTGAGCGCCATAACCGCATTGCTTTTAAACACGCCTAGGCCGGCTGCAATATCTGAAAAAGACCATACAAAGTTACATATCCAAACCACCCCAAGAGTAACAAGCGCGGCACTTGCGCTACGTTGCCAAAATAAGCCGTAAATAATGATGAAAAACACGGGTATTAACCAAGCAAATAACCAGGTCATAGCGGCAAGGATAGGTGGCAGAAACGAAGCAACAGCGATGGCTATGCTGGCCAAAACGACAATGGCAATTTGAGTGACTTTGGTCATTTGTGCTTCAGTAGCGTCAGGTTTAATTAACCCTTTGTATATATCGTTACTGAATATGGTGGCAGGGCTTAATGCTGTCATGGCAAAGGTAGATAAAATTGCTGCCAAAAATGAGGCCAACAATAACGCCGCTAACCAAGGAGGAAGAGACTCGACCAACATCTGCGTAGCCGCCTTTTTGGGACCTAGTTCAGCAAATTCAGGAATCGTCATGGCTGTTAAGCCAAGTACGACGGCGAACACACCAAACAAACCATTGGCCGGCGCGGCTATCCACAGCGCTTTTTTGATGGTTTTTTCATCTTTGGCAGACATAGCGGTTTGCAGTAGCATCTGATTAACCGACTGACTAAATAACACTGCGATAACGATACCTAGAGTAAAGGTCATCATTATTTGGGAGTTGCCAAAAACGGATATCATATAATCCATGTCTTGGGAGACAAAATGCTCGGTTACTGAATCAAAATTGCCGCCGGGCAAACGAAGGGCCATAAAGATCGTGGCTAAAATCAGCCCTATATACATGACAACCGCATTGATTAGATTGATCCAACCGACTTCTTTCATACCGGCTAACACCACGTAAAAAATACCAATCAAGCCGCCTGCTATGGCGCCATTTTTAATTCCCCAACCGGTCATGGCATTGATTATGATGCCTAATCCTTGGGTTTCTATGGTTAGGATCCCAAAAATGATGCCAGCCATAACACACGACACCAGTACTCTTATGCCTTTGCCGAAAAGGTGTTCCAACAGTTCTGGTACGGTAGTCACTCGTAAGCGTCTGACCCACAATCCTGTGCTGTAGCACACCACGACTAACAAAATTACATGGGCAATACTGAACCAAATCGCTGCGGCGCCAACACCCCAGACCATTTCAAATACACCAAGAATATGCGCTGTGCCCAAAACGGTAAGTGCCATGGTGGCAGCAACAACGCCAACTGGGAGACTACGCCCGCCAAGGGCGAATTCATTCTCACAATGTTGGTCGCCGTGCTTATTAGCGCGCTTTAGCCACAAGGCTACCCCACATATGGTGACAACTTCATAGAGTAGAACAATGAACAACATGCTGGTTTTCATAAAATCGCTCTTCTTATTATTAGTGGTCTGGCTATGAGCACCAACACATCGGGCGCTCAGAATTTGTTCTTTATATCACTATGCTAACCGGCTGAGTAACCGCCGTCTGCGTAAATGACATGACCCGTGTGAAAACTTGACGCGTCGGAAGCCAAAAAGAGTAGCGGGCCAGCAAGGTCTTCTGGCTCGCCTAAACGCCCCATAGGGATCCTGGCAAGAATATTTTCCCGGGTACTTTTACCAGGCTCATTATCTTCAAACATCCATGCGGTTAAATTGGAGCGAAACACAGTAGGGGCGATCGCATTCACTGTGATGTTGTGTTTACCCCATTCACAACCTAATGCTCTGGTAATGCCGTCAACCGCAGATTTAGAAGGACAGTAAGCTGAATAACCGGCAGGATGGCCTAATTTACCTCGAGCAGAAGAAACCAAAACAACTTTTCCGCCATTGCCTTGGCTCATAAATTGTTTGCCTGCGGCTTTACATAGTAGCCATGAATCACGCACGTTTGCATCCATCACTTTTTGCCAGCGCTCTGTGCTCATATCTTGGATAAGGTCAACGTCGTTGACCCCTGAACCTACTACCAGAATGTCTAGTTTTCCGTAGGTAGAAACGGCTTGTTCTACCATAGCGTCACATTCTTGTTCTGAATTTGGTCGGGTGTTGCGCGTGGCGACGTGTACACCTTCTTGGCGTAATGATTCGGCTAACGTTTCTAACGCTTCTTTGTTACCGCCGGTAAGTAACAAGTTACAGCCTGAGTTGCCAATAACACGGGCGGCTACCTGGCCAAAGGCACCCGTTGCACCGGTGATAAGAGCGACTTTGCCTTTTAAATCAAAAAGGCTAGCGGGATTGGCTAAATAGTTATTCATTTTTTGCTCTCCGGGTAAGGCATGATCACAAGCATGCTTACCATTTTATTGGTTTTATTGAGAATGCTACGCTGTGCGTTCGGGGGAATATGGCAGCTATCAAGCGGCCCAAGGATCACTTCTTTATTGTCATGGGTAACACTGATTGTGCCATCGAGTACCACATATATTTTTTCTACCGGTGATACATCGCCTGCTGCACCGCCGCCCGGTAAAAAGTGCGATAAACCGACCCACACATTTTTAGTATCGCTTACATCCCAGCCTTGGATCCGAAGACCGCGCATATCGAAATGGCCCGGGGCTTGATAGGGCTTAGCCTCTTCAATTCTGGTTACGTTCATTTGCTGTCCTATTGCCATCTTTGTGACTTACGTTTTTAGATTAAATAGAGACGGCAAACACCTTTACACGCCCCGGTCTTCATATGTGAAGCCTTAGAAGCTCACCTTGTCTTTGCCTTTAAGATTCAAGATTTGTCGCGCTTCTTCAGGGGTGGCTATTTCTAACGAGAACTCACTCAAAATACGTTTTATTTTCGAAACCTGTTGCGCGTTACTTGTCGCTAATTCACCGCGACCGATAAATAAGCTGTCTTCTAAACCGACACGCACGTTTCCGCCCATTAGTGCTGCTTGAGTAGAGAAGGGCATTTGGTTTTTACCTGCCGCCAATACTGACCAGTGATAATCATCACCAAATAATTTGTCAGCGGTTTTTCGCATAAACATCAAGTTGTCTTCGTCAGCGCCAATGCCGCCCATGATCCCGAAGATAGTTTGTATAAAGAAGGGCGGTTTAATTAAGCCGCGATCAGCGAAATACGCTAAGTTATAAAGATGACCCACGTCGTAACATTCGTGCTCAAATTTTGTTCCGTGCTCGCCCATAATGTTCATGATCTTTTCGATATCACGGAAAGTATTTCGGAAAATAAAGTCGTCACTGTTACGAACATAAGGTTCTTCCCAGCTGTACTTCCAGGACTTATATCGATCCGCTAATGGGAACATGGCAAAGTTCAAGCTGCCCATGTTAAGGGAACACATTTCGGGTTTTACTTCCATGGCGGCCCATAAACGTTCTTCCACTGTCATAGTGGGGCTGCCGCCTGTGGTTAAGTTAATAACGGCGTCAGTACGCTCATTAATCGCCGGTAAAAATTGTTCGTATACTTTTGGGTCGCCAGTCGGTTCCCCCGTTTCTGGGTTACGCGCATGCAAATGTATAATTGATGCGCCAGCTTCAGCTGCATCTACTGATTGTTGAGCGATGTCTTCTGGTGTGAATGGCAACGCATCTGACATGGTTGGGGTGTGCATTGCGCCGGTCACAGCGCAGGTAATAATGACCTTTTTATTCTTTTTCATGATTTATCCTTTGGGATTCACAGTATTGACGAGGTATTTGCTGAGGTTTTCGCGCAGAGTTTGGGCGCTTTCTTCGGTCCAATGTTTGAAGCCATGACCTGATTTAATGCCTAGTTCACCTTTTGCGACTTTCTCTTTTAGGATGTCTGATGGGCCTGCGTCACGATTAATGCTGGCTAAAATAACGTTGTGAATATCTAAGGTTAAATCGAGGCCAACCAAATCGGCATTTTCTATTGGGCCAAGTACCGGCATACGTAAACCGAAACTGTTCTTCACTACTTCATCAATGCCTTCGGCGGTACACACACCGTCGTTAATTAACGCTATCGCTTCTCGCCATAACGCGTGTTGCATGCGGTTACCGACGAAACCAGGCACATCTTTTTGAATATGGACTGGTTTTTTGCCTGCAAATGCCAGCAGTGACATCATTCGATCAACGGTGGAAATCGCTGTTTTTTCGCTCTGTACCACCTCGACCAAGGGCACTAAATAAGGAGGGTTCCACCAATGGCAACCGACAATGCGTCCGTTACATTCCATACCCTCAAAAATATCTTTGATAGGGATTACTGACGTGTTGCTGGCCAAAATGGTGTCAGGTGCTGCGTAACGCAAAATTTCTGTGAATATTTCACGCTTTAAAGGTAGTTTTTCTGGCGCAGCTTCAATGACAAAATCGGCATTGGCCACAGCCGTTTCTAAGTTGTCGCTTATCTGAATATAATCAAGCGAACTTAGGGATTCGGATAGGGCGGTTAAATTAGCCGCAATTTTCTGTTTAGCACCGTTACGTGCATTTTCTATAGGGTCGTACAAGGTTACTTGTATTGCTTTATTGGCAAACACTTGTGCGATACCGCAGCCCATTAGACCTGCGCCAATGACGGTAATTTGTGATGAAGAGAACATAGGACTATTCCTGCTTTGATATAAGGAAGGCATAAGCCTGTACACTAGATAAACTCTAGGGGGATAAGCCCCCCAGAGAACACTATGTACTTACTCTGTATCACCTTGCTCGATACGGTATTCACCTGAAGGGTCAACCATAGCGACCAAGCGCACCATACAGCCGTCGCCGCCTTTCCAGCGCCAAGGGAATGCCGCAAGGGTGCAGCGCTTACCTGTCACTTTGTCTAGTTCACCACCAACGTTTTCGATACCGCAAATTCCTGCGTTAAGTAGGGCTCTGTGGCAAGGTTCCCAATCTGGAAAATCTTCTTTGATGCCGCGACCACCGGTAAACTCACGATATTCATCTTCTAAATGAGGGATCAACGGGCCTGTGCCGTGTGGACCAATAGCAGTACCAAGGGGATGATCAAGAGCTTGTACATCGATGCCAACCATTTTGACTTTCTTTTTAGCAAGCCATTCGCCTGCTTCACGGTAAAGACCTGGGCCATAGTGGTAGTATTCAGCCGAATCAGCATAGGTGTGATGCCAACCTGTGTTGATAATAACGATATCCCCTTCACGAATTTTAGGGCGTACGTTTTCTAAATCTTCAGCGGTAATGACTTCCCATTTTTTCTTAGGAATTGATACCACCACACCGGCGCCAAAGAATCTTGGTAGTGGCATTTGGTCCATAAATGGTGTGCCTTCAACCACATGGGCGGGTGCATCAATATGCGTACCTGAGTGCATAACGGTGGTGATTTTTTGTGTCAAAACACCAGAGCGAGAATGACCGTGAAGACGCTCTATTTTTACATCTTCAAAATATGGCCAACAAGGCTGACCTAAACCCCACTCATGGCTCAAATCGTAAAACTGCATCCCAGTATCGTTACTTTTGTTTTCCTCATCGATCATTTTATCCATGTCGGTTTTAGGAATTCTGTGTACGCGTTTAATATCATTAATTTTCATATTTCACCTGTTCGCTATGTGGTACATCTGTATCGAAATTTGAGATTAGCAACTCGAAATTTAATTGTCAATAAATAGTTAATTAACTGTTATTTGTTGGGTTTTATAAAATTTGTCATTTAATAACAATAAGTTAGCTTGTTTTTTTGATGAGCTGTTCTTGCTGAAGTCGTTTAATTCACAAAAAATATACATTTTGTTGACATGGTTTTGGTCTCACGGTAGTTTAAATATTAAGCGATACCTCTGTATCATAATGCGGTCATGGATGGTTTTGGCTGCTTTGTTCGAATACCTATAAATAAAAATAAAAGGACACTGTGGATGAAAAAAATGAAACTGAATAAAATTACGACCGCACTAATAACAGGCTTAGTCGGTTGTGCGATAACAAGTATCAATGCACAAACTACAAGCAGCCAAACCTCGAACTCACCGACCTTAGAGGTGATTGAAATTACGTCACAAAAGCGAGTGCAAACCCTGCAAGAAGTCCCTGCCACGGTAACCGCGGTATCCGGTGCGCTGCTTGATGAATACGGTATAGACGACTTGTTTGAAATGGCTGATTTAGTACCTGGCATGGTGTTTTCGCGGGCGCCGGATGATGGATTAGCATTGACGTTACGTGGTTTAGGTACGCCAGCGAGAACACAATCATTTGATCAATCTGTGGCGCTGTTTCAAGACGGTATGTTCGTGGGTAAAGGTCGAATGTACTCAGCCGCTTTTTTTGATGTTGAACGTATTGAAGTGATTAAAGGAACGCAAAGTACCCTGCTAGGGAAGAACACTAGCTTAGGGGCAATTAGCGTGATCTCTAAAAAGCCGAGTGATGTATTTGAGGGAAATATAAAGGTTGGGCGAGAATTTGAAAATGGTGGTTGGTCAGTCGATGGCGGACTTGATATCCCCCTTGCTGATAATTTTAGCGTTCGCGTAGCAGGGCACTATATTGATCAAAATGGGTGGGTTGAAAATTTAGCAACTGGCAGAGACGTTCCTGAGGATAATGACACAGGACTGCGCATCACTGCCTTGTATGAACCCTCGGATTCATTGACGATAACGGGTGTATATCAGCGCTCAGATAGTGAACGCATTGGCAACGGTTATCAATTTGTAGATAACGGAAATTATTTTAGCGAAGAAGTACTAGGGATCATTGGTGAAGCACAACTGGACGACACAAAAACGGCAGTGTGTTCACAGTGCCCTAATCAGGAAAGTTATCATGATACCTCGGTTGATATGTACAATGTAACCGTAGAAAAAAGCCTTGAAGACTTTACCTTAACGTCAATTACGTCGTACGCAAATTATGACATAGAGTTTTACGATGACTTTGATTTTGGTAATGCTTTTGATGAATTCACCTACGTAACAACCGGGCAGGTAGATTACTACAGTACTTATTTCAAACGCGGTGAAAGCTATAATCAGTTTTCTCAGGAACTTCGACTAGCGTCAGAAGGGCGAGATGATTTCGATTACATGATGGGCTTATTTTATTTCAAAAGTGACTGGGATTCTCTAGAAGAACAATTTTTTAATACACCAAATTTTCCACCTGACAATGCAGGTCAATTGTTTAACGGCTCGTTCGGCAACGACTTTAAGCAGAAAACCGATACGATTTCAGCGTTTATCCAATCTGATATGTATTTAACAGACAAGCTGACTGTATCAGGCGGCCTGCGCTACACGGATGAGAACAAAGACGTGCAGTTTGATCGCACTCCAGGCGAATTATCGACGCTTTGGAATACAGTGGTTAATCCGCCTTTTGAGTCAGAATTAAATTTCCAAGATAGTTTCTTAAACGGCAACGTAAGCGCTAAATACGACTGGAGCAAAAATACCGTAGTTTACGCATCCTACGGTTTGGGTAGCAAAACAGGGGGCTTCGCAGAGTCCGCAGAGGTGAGTAGCGCTGACCCCTCGTTGAACGTGGAAGACGGGGGCGCGCGTGTTGCCACTGAGGAAACCAGTACCTATGAACTGGGCTCTAAAATGGTATTACTTGATAACAGCATGAATTTGAACCTTGCACTGTTCTACACCGATATTGATGATTTTCAAGAAACCTCCTTTTTCGTCACCGGCGGCAGCGCCGCATTTCTTACACAAAACACTGATGTAGAATCGAAAGGGTTTGAGATCGATAGTAAATGGCAAATCTCAGATGATGTTCAATTAAGTGGTGCTGTGACCTTCGCCGATTCAACCCATAAAGACGACGGTAGTGATTTAGCGCAGGCGCCAAAGTGGACAGGAAACATTGGATATTTATATACCACAGAGCTAGAAGCTTGGGATATGCACATGCGCTCAAGTGGTTTCGTGCGGTATCGAGACAGTATGGTCAGTCAAATAAACGAAACATATCCATCGGATAGCTTAACCACATTAGATTTCACCTTAGGTCTATTTTCAAATGACGATACCTGGGAGGTGATGCTTGTGGCGCAGAATGTGACTAATGAACGTGCTAGTGACTTCAGTGGACCGCCAGCGGCACCGATTGGTGCTATTTTAGGCGCGCCAACTGGTGATCAGGGTATAACATCTGAAACCTTAAACATTCAACGTACAGTCAAATTGCAAGTGAGTTATCATTTTTATTAACCCGTCTTTAGATGCTCTATAAATTTACCGCATGAATAAATGCGTTGGATTTGAAACAATCTAATCGGCTACTGCAAATACCCAATATGTTTGATGCATGCTGGGTATTTTTTCATTAATTACGTCATCGTATTTAAATACAATTTATTTCATTTAAACGTTTAAATTCATGCAATTTTAATTGGATTTTTAAGCGGCCATTCACTACTTTTAATGAAGGAAGAATTAAATAATACCAATTCCATTAAATTTTCGCTGAGTGGTTAATTATTTATTGGCGTTGGTATAAACGTCTATGAAGTTGGATTTTTTCATAAGTGAATAAAGGATTAGTTATGGAAATTGCAGCACCTCAGTTACGCCTACAACATTTCACCCCTTTTTCAAAAATTACATTGGCAATTTGTTTAAGTTCATCACCTCTTTGTTATGGTGCTGACAATATTGCTGAGCAGAACAAACCAAATAGCAAATACGAGGCTGAATTAGAGCGTCAACGCATTTTACTCATCGAGCAAGGCCAACAAATTGAAAAGTTAACGCAGATGATCAATGCCTTAACGGCCAAAGAGGTTAACACTCAATCTGCTGCATCGACTGACCAAGCAGCGCGTCGTAAAGCACAAGCTGATAAACCAGCAAAACAAACTGAACAAAACGTAGCGCAAAATAAACCTGTTGGCCAAGCACCGCCAAAATCGTCAAGCGCAATAGAAGCAAGTGCAATCCCAGAGCTTGGGGATACCGTAAGCGGTGTGCTAACCGGTAAAGGTACATTGGTGCTAGAGCCTTCATTTGGTTATTCATATACGGATAATAATCGCGTGTTTTTGGATGCGTTTTCATTCATTCCGGCCCTTGTGGTGGGGTTAATCGATTTACGAGAGATTAAACGTCATAGCTTTATCGGTAGCATTTCTGCGCGTTATGGCATAACAGAACGTTGGGAAGTGGATTTGAAAGTGCCCTATATCGGTCGAAATGACAGTCAACGCTCGCGGCCGGTCAGTATCGGGGTCAGCGAAGATGAAATCTTTAATGCCAGTGGCCATGGAATAGGGGATATAGAGCTTTCGACTCGCTACCAACTTAATACACCAACCGATGGTGGCCCCATATACGTGGCAAATTTAGTGGCCACGATCCCCACCGGTACCAGCCCGTTTGAGGTGGAATTTATGCAATCAACGCCTGGAGCGGTGTTTCCCACTGAGCTACCAACCGGTTCTGGTTATGTGAGTATTCAGCCGAGCATTACTGCTATATATGCTACTGATCCAGGGGTGTTTTTCGGTAATTTAAGTTATGGCTATAACATGGACACCGATGAGGAGGTGGGTAATGTTGACCCTGGAGACAGCGCTGGCGTGAGTTTTGGTTTAGGGGTATCGTTTAACGAGCGAACTTCTATGAGTTTGAGTTATTCACATAAACACGTTTTAAAATCAAAAATTAACAACATGAAAATTGACGGCAGCCAGCTTGATATTGGTCAGTTAATTATTGGTTATTCATTTCGTTATTCGCTTAAAACAAATATCAGTTTATCGTTGGCGATTGGCGTGACCGATGATGCTCAAGATACACGTCTAAATTTCAGATTGCCGGTCACCCTCTAGTGATGCACATCAGCAATAGTGCTAGTGATGTTGGATTTTATATTTAACGATCGTTAACGTGATAGTCACTAGGGCGACAAGCGCGTTTACAACATTGCGGCGTCTAGGTAAGCGGGCTAGGCGCGCACAGTAATCAAGACCGGTGTTTACGCCAGAGTATTAAAGCCTTTTATTCGAACTTAGTGATGGGCGCGGGCGTTAAAGTATGTGTTATATAATTGGTTCTGAGCAAACGCTTGTTTAGCGTGCTCAATGTTTTTGATGGTGATATCGATATTGGTTATCGCTGAAAGGGTTTGATTATCAAGGGTGTTTTGTAAAACAGTATTAAAGGTACTATTTGGTAGTACCGAGTTTAGGGATAGTTCATCTTTACCCAATTGCGCGAAGTCTTGTGGTGTTTGAAAATAGGTGTGGCTTGTTAACTCACCGTTTTGAAAGAGGTGTTTTTGAAAGTTAAGATCAACAACTACACCATTACCAAGCACAAATCCACCACGTAATGTGGCAAGTTTCTCCTCAGAAACAGGTTGCCAATGTATTGTGTCATGCTCGTCCATAGCCAAGCCAGGTGTATTCTTTGCGTAACTCGGTACTGAAATCAAAATGATACTTAGCGTACTTATCAAGGTCGTTTTTCCCTGAAATAGACTTTGTGTTTTCATCTTTTTATCCTTAAAAGTCGACACTGGAGGGTTGTAGTACGTTAAACAGACCTAAACTGGCGTGGTCGACCGCTAGCCCTAGATTTGCTCGAACCAGGTGATCATTTTTCTGATCACTTTGGTACTGACTCACGGCAATGTCTTTGTAATCTTGAATGACAAACAATATCCGGTTGTTCCACATTTCCCTAAATTCCGCCATTTTTATTGATTTCAAACCAATAGCGGGATCGCCCACAAGCACTTCAGAAGCACTACTGCCTTTTATGATCACAAAATGCATATAGCCATTGTTATTAATAATGGTAATCGCGGGAAGTTGAGCGCTGGACAGCTGTTCCAATGAGATTTTAAAGCCGTTTGAGCGGTAACCTCTGCGTGCAAGATACTGCTTCATATCAAGTAACGAGAACCCTTGGTGTTTAATTTTTTCTTTATTGCCATGTTCAAACATATCCTTGAACACACTTAGCTCATTCACTTCGTCGTTATAATGAAACGACAGTAGGCTGGCGAGCGTTGCTGAACCACAACTAAAGTCATACTTTTGTTTGTAAATTGTCTTAAAGCGAAGCTCACTTATGCTGGCGACTTTAATGGAAAACTGCCCATTAAAATCAACAAGTCCGCTCAAAGCCGGGTAGGGGGTAAACAACATGGTTAAACACAGTAAAAGTCTCATAGTACGCCTATTCATCCGTTAATTAGGTGCGATAGTGACTGTTATGATGGTCGATTCCTGAATAATGACGTTGTTGCCGGTATTTTGAATAATAGAAAACACACCTGAAGCATCATTAAATGAACCTCGATCAATTGAATTATTTCCCGTTACACTGTTGGCGTTGTAGTTGTCTGTTAAAACAGCTTCTAAATGGCTGTTGTTTGTTACATCAACAACACCTCCCATTCCACGTTCTTGCTCTAAGTCACCAAGCAAAACAGGGGTTATCTCATCAATAGTGGGCTTTGCTGTGCCGCTAAGTGCAATTAGCATGAGTAAGGGAAATAGAGTAAATACGCTAGTAATGTTAGATATTTTCTTCATAGCCCGTGTCCTTTTTAATAAGTTGCTGGCAAGACGCCAGCAACTTATATTTCCTTAAAACGAAACCTACAATATCGATGTTATTGAGGGTTCACATTTACATTTCCTTGGAAGGATACTTGTTGTTGCGCTAAGGCATTGTGCCCTAAATTCTGCACATTTTGATTGATACCCGCGGTGCCGTTGAAGGTATCTGACATATTATTGTTACTTGCAATTGTTGACTGATTGTCAAAGCTGTAAGTCACATAATTACCTGTCACAGAACCCGTTAGGTTAGACTCATTGACACTGTAAGTGGTGGTGGCAACGCCACCATTATTCGCAGCAGATGTGCCCCAGCCCTCAGACCATGCAGAGCTATTGTCACTGTTGTCGCTGTTATCGCTATTGTCACTGTTATCGACAGACGCGGTGCTACCACCGTTAGCTGAAGCTCCGCCTTCTGCAGCACTCGCGTAACTGTTATCACTGTTATCGCTGTTATCGCTGCTATCACTGTTGTCTACAGTTGCAGTGCTGCCACCGTTCGCTGATGCGCCTCCTTCTGCGGCATTCGCGTAACTGTTGTCACTGTTATCGCTGTTGTCTGAATTATCAGAGTTGTCGGAATTATCTGAATTATCAACATTCGCAGTACTGCCACCGTTCGCCGATGCTCCGCCCATTGATGAATTCGCATAGCTATTATCTGAGTTATCTGAATTGTCAGAATTGTCAGAGTTATCACTATTGTCTGAGTTGTCAGAGTTGTCGCTATTGTCGGTACTCGCTGTGCTTCCGCCATTGGCTGATGCTGAGCCCATTGCGTTTGCACTAGCGTAGCCATTATCACTACTGTCGCTGTTATCAACCGACGCTGTGCTGCCACCATTAGCTGCTGCCGATCCCATTGCGCTGGCACTTGCCATGCTGTTATCTGAACGGTCAGAGGTTGCGGTACTGCCTCCATTTGCTGCTGCATCTGATGCAGAAGCATAGCTGTTATCGCTATTGTTGCTGTTGTCAGAGTTGTCAGAGTTATCTGAGCTATCGCTGTTATCTGAATTATCAGAACGATCACTCATTGCCATGCTGCCATTGTTCGCTGTGGCCTCAGTCCCCATAGCGTAGCTATTGTCACTACTATCTGACGATGAGCTATCAGAGTTATCAGAATTATCTGAGTTGTTGCTGTTATCAGAATTATCACTGTTGTCTGAGTTATCTGAACGGTCTGTCATCGCCATACTGCCGTTATTTGCCGCAGAGTCTGTGGCTGAAGCGTAGCTGCCATCGCTGCTATCACTGTTGTCAGAACTATCAGAATTGTCGCTGTTATCCGAATTATCTGAATTATTACTGTTGTCAGAGTTATCCGAACGGTCGCTCATGGCCATACTGCCATTATTTGCCGCAGCGTCAGTGGCTGATGCTGCACTGCCGTCACTGTTATCACTGCTGTCTGAGTTGTCACTGTTATCTGAGTTATCAGAGCGATCAGACATGGCCATACTGCCATTATTCGCAGCAGACTCAGTAGACGATGCATAGCTACCGTCACTCATATCACTGTTATCTGAGTTGTCCGAGTTATCCGAGTTATCTGAATTATCAGAATTGTCGCTGTTATCGGTTGCAGCCATACTGCCGTTGTTAGCGGCTACTTCACTGCCTGATGCGGAACTACCATCGCTATTGTCACTGTTGTTGGAATTGTCACTGTTGTCAGATGCGTCTGAATTGTCCGAGTTATCACTATTGTCCGTCGCTGCCATACTGCCGTTGTTGGCCGCTACTTCACTGCCTGACGCGGAACTACCGTCGCTATTGTCGCTGTTGTTAGAATTGTCACTGTTGTCAGATGCGTCCGAATTGTCCGAGTTATCACTATTGTCCGTCGCTGCCATACTGCCGTTGTTGGCCGCTACTTCACTACCTGATGCCGAACTTGCATCGCTGTTATCTGAAGAATCAGTGCTGTTATCTGTGGTTGCAGTAGAATTTTCGTTTGCTGCTGCTGATGAGTCGCCTGTGCTATCCGCACTTGCCGTTGCTGTTTGAGATTCAGCCACTTCCGTGGCGGTGTTTGTTGGGTTTGCCCACACACTGGTCGCTGAACCGAGTATGATTGTCATGCTTGCTGCTAATAAGCTTTTATTAAATACTTTCATCTTTTATGCTCCATTAAAAAACGATTTGTCACCATTCACGGATAATCTCACTGGAAATAGCAACGCTTAAATATTCAAAAATATACAAAGGGAAAGGGAACTGTGTCCTGTTCTTTTTCTCCCGCAATTACTGTAGTTAATCGGAAGCTGAAAATTCCATCAAGCGCACATTAAAAACGCCTTAAAATTACTTTTTTGCGACAGTACATCTTTAATGGTTTTAATTTTTGGGTAATTTAAATTCTCTTGTTAGGCAATGAACTGCAACTTGTTATTTTCTCTTTAGTTATTGCTAACGCTATGTTGAAATTTATTTTCAATAATGGATCTGAACAGGGCGTCCAGGTAATAATTCAGTCATTAAATTATGCTGAATATTGCTTTTTTAAAAATTCACTGTCTGTTTTTTTTACAATCGTCGCTATTTCTGGTGATAAGAATTTAACTTTATCTATTAAGTCTCGGTAATCATTAAATATTATATTATGTGGTTCGTTTTTTGCTTTTTAATAAAAGTTTGATGTGAATTAATCAGAGATTATTACGATAGGATTCTGTTTTATATTCCCAAAATATGCTGTCTTGTGAGTTGAGTCCGTCTGATTATGCTAGATAAAGGATTAGATGATGACGCATTCTCAAGCACAGCAAGGCATGCTGGTAATATCCGATGACAATTTTTTAATTGGTGTGTTGACCGGGTTAAGCGTAGCCAACCATTTTTCATTTCGCTCAGTGGCGTTAAACGACCCACTTTCGCTCGACTCAGTTAACCGTGTATGTAAAGTGGTGCTAATTGATTTACGTACAATTAGGTCAGCACTTTTAGCGTCGCACTTTGAGGTCTTGCACCAAATAAATCATGTATACAAAATCCCAGTGTGTGCGGTCGTGAATCAAAATAATTCAAGGCTTGCTGAAAATTTACCTTGGGTTGATTATTTTACTGACGTCGATTTGATTGCAAAGTTAGACGGTTACTTACCTCAGATTGGCGTGAATAACACTAACTTAAGAGATGAAAGGCGTCACAAAGAAAGAAGAGGTGCCATAGATAGACGAGGCATCCCCGCTATTTTTAGTTCTGAGCAAAGTCACCATACTGCTCGAGTACTAAACGATGTGTTGCCCGATGAAGAAACGAGTTTTGTTTTAGGGCCATTTGTTATTGATAACAACAGTAGAACGGTGCACTGTCAGGGCAAAAATATTATGCTGACGGCGAAAGAATTTAAATTGTTCACCTTATTGGCTCAAGTGCACGACCATGTGTGTAGCACGGAAAAAATCATTGAAAATTTGTGGCCAGATACTCGCCGTGCGAACAAGTCAGATTTATACCAATACATGCACCTACTGCGTAAAAAAGTTGAAGTAGATCCTGACAATCCTAGGTGGATACTCACGGTTAAAGGGGTGGGGTATCGCTTGAACACCAATACCTTTCTTTCCTAAATCTATCGGTCCGGGCTTTTGTTCAGTGTTTTCACTGTTTAAAAGCGCTCTCGGTTCGAAAGCGCTCGCAATTTAAAAGCCCGCACGATTTGAAAGAGTACAACCATTAGTCCATAGCGACGCTCTTATCATAAAACGCTGAACGCATTCTAAGCGGGCGCTTGTTGATGTGGATTGGTTCTACACCGAGGCAGCACTATTTAAGTTGCTTAAACAGCGCTGTCACGTTTTCTATCAAATGTTGCTTAAATGCATTGATGGTGGGGCTCAATAAGCGCCTTTCAGCGCAAATAAGGTTTAAAGGGAATGTTTCTCCGTGCCAACCATCTATATCAAGTTCTACTAAGCGTCCGTGTATTAAATCTTGAATAATATCTAGCTTCGATTTGCGAGCGATACCTTTGCCTGCGATTGCCCATTTTCGGGTAATATCACCGTCTTTACACTGGCGGTTACCTGTTACGTCTATGCTGACGCTTTTGTTTTCTTTACTGAATGTCCAGCGCGTGTGCAACGTATCGTTGTGCCCGTGACACAAGCAATTGTGTTGAGTGAGTGCTTGCAAGGAGCTAGGTGTCCCAAATTGTTCGATGTAAGCGGGTGATGCACATAAAACAGGCACATTTTGCGCCGCAATAGGAATGGCGATAAAACCAGAGTCCTTGGGTTTTCCATAGCGTAGGGCTAAATCAACCGGTTGACTGTATAAATCAGCTGGGCTGTCTGAAAGCTGTAAACGCACCTCGACTCTTGGGTGAGCTTCCATAAAACTATCAAGCCAAGGAAGTAATAGATTGCGTCCCATATCCGAAGGTGCAGAGAGTTGGATAACACCGCTTAGTTCTGCATCCTGACTGTGTATTTCCGTGGTGGCTTCATCCAGTATTGTCAGAGCATTAGTGCAGTGGCGTAAGAATTGTTCGCCTTTTTGGGTTAAACGCAAATTGCGTGTTGAGCGAATAAATAACAGCACGCCTAAATCTGCTTCAAGACGTTTTAGCGAAGCACTGACCACAGCGGGGGAGAGGTCCATCTTTCTGGCGCAGGCTGACAAGCTGCCTTGTTGCGCAGTTTCACAAAATAAACGTAGATCTTGAATGTTCTTCATCGAACCTATTCACTTTCAAATAATTTTTGAAAGTTTTTCATGAGACGCGATTTTTTTCAATTATTAGCAGCGTAAAAACTAAAAATAAGGACGAACAACTGGGTTAGGTAGATTGAGTTTGAAGAATGGAATGTGAATAACCAGCGCGTTTAGATAATGCGCACTAAAAAACACAAAAATAAAAGGGCTAATTTACTTAGCCCTAAACCAATACAAATGATTAAGCTTTATTTGGGTTAATAATATATTTTCCACCGGTCGATTTCGCGTTGTACTTGGCGATAATTTCTGGTGTGAGCGCCTCTTCAAAAGAAAGCTCTTCGCTAGATTCAATCGCAAAGGTAGTGTTGATTTCATCCGCTACACGTTTGTGTAATTCAGCTACTTTTGGTGCATCTAACTTGCCTAAGAAGCGCATCAATAACCAACCACCGACGCTCCACGTCATACCAAAGGCGCGATTTAACACTGTGGGTGAGAAATCAAGGCCACCATAAATGTACACTTGTTTGTTGTCCAAAGAGCCGTAGGTATTGAACCCAGTGGCATCTTTACTACCAACGGCTTCCATAGCCGTCAGTATATCGCTGGCCAGCTCACCACCACCAATGGCATCGAATGCGAGCGTTGCACCTGTGGCTTCAATCGCTTTGTATAAATCTTTCTTGTAGCTATCGCTTGATGAGTTAACAACGTACTTGGCACCAATTTGAGTTAATAAATCAACTTGCTCTTGCTTGCGCACGATATTTACCAGCTGCACACCTTCAGCAAGACATATTTTGTTTAGCATAATGCCAAGGCTAGAGGCTGCTGCGGTATGCACCAATGCCGTGTGGCCTTCCATACGCATCGTTTCTACCATACCTAGGGCAGTAAGCGGATTAACAAATGAAGAAGCTGCCGCTAATGGTGTTGTATCGTCATGATGTACAATACACGCTTGAATAGGCACGCACGCATGTTGGGTGTACGAAGCGCCCGTAAGAATAGCAACGGTTTTACCGATTAACGCTTGCGCTTTTTCACTATCACCAGCGGCAACGACAACGCCTGCGCCTTCGTTACCAATTGGTAATGTTTGGTCTAAACGAGACTTAACCCGCCCCAACATGCCTTTATGAATAGGTGCGGTAAGTGTGGTTTTATCGTCGCTCAATTGTGCCTTAGACAGATCAGCGGGGCCAAACATAGGCCACATATCGGATGGGTTAATAGGTGAGGCTTGCATTTTAACCACAATTTCGTGGGACTTTGGTGAAGGTACATCCACTTCTTTTAAGTTAACGCTTAATTCATTATCTGATGATATGTGGGTAAATAACTGTTTGGTTTTATTCATTTTTTCATCCTTTCCTGTCATGTGGAACTCTGAGAATAAGGTGTATTTCTCAACGTAAAATTGATGTTCGTTCGAATAATCAAAAAATTAACATGGGGATAGGTGTGGTACGAGTCAATAGAAATGTTACATGATCATCACTGTTATATATTAAACGTTTACATATCAACCGGGTGCTGTTGTGCGGTGAAAGCGCAAGCCGCTAAAGTGCAAACCATTAAAGTGCAAGCCGTTATACATTAGCGCTGGTGAACGATGTAACCACTTTGATTTTATCTTTATGAGCACCTGATTCAAAAAAGCCAGTAGCGATGTCGGTTACATTTGCGCTAGGTGCATTAATACACTCGATGCCAACCCAAGCGTTGCGCCCGTTGTTCTTAGCTTCATATAAACAGGTATCCGCTAAGGCAATTAAGGTTTGCCAATCATTCGCTTGGTTGTGGTGCAATGCACTAGGGTAACAGGCGTAGCCGACGGAGCAGGTGTGGTAGGTTGAGGCACCGTTTGACAAGGTAAAAGGGGTAGCACCCACCTCATCTAAGAGTCGTTGGGCTAAATTGCTTGCGTTTGAGCGGTTAATAAAACGCGCGACTCCCACAAATTCTTCGCCTCCCCAGCGCACGATATAATCTGACTGCCTGAATACTAACGCCAAACGTTGGGTAAGTTGTTGTAATACTTCATCGCCCGCGCCGTGGCCGTATTCATCATTTACGTGTTTGAAGTGATCCATGTCGATCATGAAAACGACTATGTCAGCTTGCTGAGGCTGGGGTGTTTTACCATCATGCCAATCAGTGTAAACACGCTGGCTTTTTTCTAAATCTGCGCCAATTTGATTCTCTAAAAAGCGCCGATTATGCACCCCTGTTAACTTGTCCGTTAGACTAATGGCCTCCATTTCTTGATAGGCGGCTTGTAACTCAATGTTCTTTTGTTCTAATTCAGTTGTGCGAAGGGCGACTTCTCTTGTTAAGCGTTTATTCAAATTACGCTGATTTATGCGGCTGTAAATCAACACAAACAATACAAAGATGCCCACTATGCCAGCGATACTTACATTTCTGCCTAACTCGAATTGTTCTTGTTTAACTTTGCTTAACGCTTTTTCCTGTTCGAGCAGTTTAATTTGCTGAGCACGGCGCACAAACTCTGTTTGTGACTGTAATGTGGCAATAGTATTGATGCGACTAGCGTGCAGGGTTTCATCTTCGAGCTTCTTTTGTGCCAGCAATGCATCAAAGGCTAGCCGTAATGCATCTTCTTTAATATAGGCTTGTACGCGAAGAGCTTCTAACAGGGCTTCATCATGTGTTTCGTTGTTGCTTTGTGCTTGCGCAACTCCGGCGTCTATATGCTGTATTGCTAACTTAGTATCGTCACTTTTAAGTGCTAAGCTGGCTGAAAGTCGATAGGCGTCAACCAGCAAACTTTTGTAATTCTGTTTAATTGCTCGCGCGATAACCCCGTCTAATAACGCTCGAGACTGTTCAAGATTGCCCAGTTCCATTTCCAATCTTGCCATTGATGTCAACGCCCAATCGGTATCACGTGGCGCTTGAATTTGTTTAAACAAAGCAAGGGCAGTATTAAGATGCTCTTGCGCTTTTTGATAATCGCCTAACTCAACGTATTGATAACCCACTTTGTTATGGCTGTAGGCAATGTATTTTTTCCCTCCAGATGCGAGATCGATCGCCAAAGCATCTTTGAAGTAGTTTAGCGCTAGCGTGTGGTCGCCCATCAACCTGCGGAGATCGCCTAAGTTATAAAGTGCACTGGCGATACCGTCTTTGTTTTCTAATTCGTAATGTAATTCAAGCGCTTGTTGGTGTGCTTGGGCTGCACCTTCAAGTAGCCCCATTTTCTCAAGCACTAAGCCGATGCTGTTGTAGGTGGAGGCTATCGCAGGCTGGTCGTTTAGTTGCTGGCTGATTTGCATAGCCAAATAGATATATTCCAAGGCTTGAGGGTAATTTGATTGGTATCGATAGGTTAACCCAAGTTGACGATAAGCTTTGGCTAGGCCCACCTGATTGTTTTGGGCTTCATAAAGACCAATGGCTTGATTGAGCAGTTCATGTGCCGGCTCATAGTTATTGCGCTCCATGGCGTTGCGAGCTTGTTGAAAATAGCTATCCGCAATGGAAATGGGCGTATTTTCGGCTAAGGCCAGTTGATGAAACTCACCAGTTAGTGTCTCTGCCTGGTGGATATCGCCTTGTTTACGCGCATGCTCTATAGCACGTTTAAGTATACTTACGTCTGAAAGGGTCTTGTTACCACTAGGAAGTGAACTTGTATTGACTTGAGCATCAACACTGAAGAGTGAGCACTGCGCGAAAAATAATGTTATCCATGCAATTACCTTTACGAGTGGGAACCCCGAATTCAAAGGTCGTCTCCGTTACTGTTATGAGCGGCTTAATAATTTGAATGATTATTACATGAGTCAATTTACATCGGTAGCGGTAATTGCCTGTTTTCTGTTCGCTTTTATGTGTTGGGACAAGAAGCGCGTTAGCTCGAACCTAAGTGTTTTGGCTAATCATATGACGCGAATCACCAGCTTGACACTATTAGTAACAAAGTGACATCAACTTGTTGTTGGTTAGCTGCCATATTATTAATATGCATGGCATTGTTTGCTTTTGTAGAGTAACAGCAAGCCGTTTCCCTTAATGCAAGGTTCGTTAAAGCAACGCTCGTTAAAATAAGTACGTTAAAACAAGTGCCTTAAAAAGTGAGAATGAGGATAGTGATGAAAGTGTATTTAACAACCCTCTACAGAGATAACAAATCTGTGCTGTTATTTATTGTGCTTATGTGCGTTTTTAGAAGCGCCATAGCCGATTGGAACGAAGTACCCACTGGCTCTATGCAACCCACCATCGTCGAAGGGGACCGTATTTGGGTAAACAAGCTGGCCTATGATGTCAGCACACCGTTCGTGAATTATTCCTTGTTAAAACTCGCCGACCCAATACGTGGTGACATTATTGTGTTTGACTCAGCACCAGCAGATAAACGCTTGGTAAAACGGGTCGTGGGGATCCCAGGTGATACGATCGCGATGATAGACAACGTGTTGTATATCAACCAGCAACCTTTGAGTTATGAAAACAACGTCGCCAAAGGGCATTTTAGCGAAGTGACCGAAAACCTACTTGGTGTGCAACACCGTATTCGCGTAGCGAATAACGGCTCTCGGTTATCTAGCTTCACGCCACTGACTATCCCCGCTGATTACTATTTAGCCATGGGAGATAACCGAGACAATAGCGCAGACTCTCGGGTCATTGGTTTAATTCCCCGAGACGAGATTATTGGCCGCGCGAACAAGGTCGTGATGTCTTTGAATTATGACAACTATTATTTGCCAAGAACCGAGCGGTTTTTACACACCTTACTCTAAGTGTTAGATGCTTGATGACCTAAGTCGGCTGTGATGGTGGCTAAACCGCCGACTTATGACGCTTTTCAATCGCTGAAAACCATTTGAAACTCTCGGCAACATGCTCATGCCAATAAGCCCATTCATGGGTGCCTGCATACTCCTGGTATTCGTGGCTAATTTTTCGCGCAGCAAGCTGTTGATGTAACCAGCGATTAGCGTCTATTAAGCTGTCATCTGTGCCACAATCGAAGCGCAGGGCAGGGCGAGTGTCTGTGGTTTTATCAAACCAATGTAATAGGTCAGCTTCGCGGGGTTCCTCACAACGATAAAATGACAACGGCGTTTCTACAAATTGGGCCATATCATCCAATTGTGTAATCGACGAATGTGCTGACACACCACTAAAGCACTCTGGGTACTTAGCCCCAAGGCGCAAAGCGCCGTAACCCCCCATGGATAATCCACTGATATACCAGCGACTTTTGTCTGTAACCTGGCTTGGGTGTAGGGTTTTTATTGCGTTCACCACATCATCCATGATCCACTGTTCGTAGTTACCTTTATCGGCAAGCGGCAAATAGGCTGAGCCGTCTAATAAACCACCGTCTGAGGGCATCACCAATAAAAACTCTTCTAAGCCTTCGGCGCGTAGTTGCTCGTAGACCTTGTGTACTCCACCAAGATTCATCCACACCCAGTGATTACCGTAAACGCCGTGGAGTAAGATCACCACGGGGATATCTCGCTGCGTTGTGTCCGCGTTATACACGCTGACATCATGGCGCCCGCCTAAATGGCTAGAGTGAATAGAAATATAACGCGTATGCGCCGGTGTAAATTGTGGATCTGATACTTCTAACCGTAAAAGGCTCATGCCAGTTCCTCTTCTAATAAGTGATAATTAACAAGAACAAGGTTTAGCTATAAAGAGGGCTCAACAAACGTTATCGGGTGAATGCTAGACCGCGTTCGTACAAGCAGCTAATTGCCTTGTAGGGCTAAGAAAACACAACCACGCCCTTTGCTATACGCCCATTGAGCATATCATCAAAGCCTTGAGCGACGTTTTTCGTCGAATATGTTTTTGTCACTAATTCGTCAAGTTTGAGTTGCCCGCTACAGTACAAATCAAGCAACGCAGGAAAATCGACCTGGGGGTTACATTTACCGTACAAAGGATTAAGGTAAATTTTATCCCATTCAAAAAGCTCACAATTGAAATCAATTCGCTGTTCAATACCGCTGACTTGTACCGCCGTGCCTGCATTGCGTATCAACGCCAGTGGCGCAGACCCAAGCGCTGGGATTGCCGTGCATTCAAAGGCATAGTCTGCCCCGCGGCCGTCTGTCATTTCTCTTACCAAATCGCGCATCTGTAAGAAGTCCACATCGTCTTGAATCGATATCAGGCCATGAGTTGCGCCAAATTGTTTGGCTTGAGCTAATCGTTCTTGATTGATGTCGATAGCGATAATTTTACGCGCCCCGGATATGCGGGCGGCTTGAATAACATTTAAACCAACACCACCACAACCGATAACGCACACCGTACTACCTGCTTTTAACTGAGCAGCATTGACCACAGAGCCATAGCCTGTCATTACACCGCAACCAACGATTGATGCAGATGAGAAGGGGACGTCATGCTCAAACTTAACAATGGCTGCTGCTTTGACCACAGTGTATTCACTCAAGGTACCCAAATGAAAAGAGCGTTCGACAGATTGCCCGTTTTGCGTTGTGGCGCCTGCATGGGCATGGCCGCATAATCCGTTGCCGCAAACTGGAGAATGGTTTTCACAAATATGTACATTGCCTTGCTGACAAGCGAAGCAGTGCCCACAGGGAATAGACCAGTTAAGGATCACCTTATCGCCAACGCACAAACCCTGTACACCTTCACCAACCGCGTCAATCACACCAGCACCTTCGTGACCGACCACAAATGTTTTGTTCCAATTTTGGATTGAGTCCCAGTCAGTGTGACATAAACCGGATGCCAAAATTTTAACCCGCACTTCCCCTTCCTGGGGCGGCATAACGGTTAGCGTAACTTGCTCAAACTGACCTTTTCCATTAGATACGATGGCTTTTGATTGGCGTGAGGAGTGTGTCATATCTCTATCTCAATATTAGCTAATTCAATAAAAGTATCAGAATTAGACCACAGCTCACTCGGGGTTTATGTCATATAACGGTGACAAAGTATCAGATATAGGGGTAGACTGCTTGCTAAGCGAAAATGTACATTGTTAACAATGAGGGTGTAATGAAACAACAAAATGTCTATTGTGAGCCTTTGTGCATTGCCAAAGAATACCTGTTCGATATTCAAAAAATCAGCTACCAAGACGCTGAGCCGTACTCTTGTTTAATGCATTTCCATGAAGTGCATGAACTGATCATTTTTGAAGACATTGAAGGTTGTTACTTTTCCAGCCAGGGGGATTCACAACTGGCTAATAATGACATTGTTTTAACCCCAGCATTAGAGGTGCACAATTACGAAATAAGCCCTAAGGCTAAGTCTTGGTACTTAATTCAGTTTGTGCCTAAAATTCTCGACTTACCACAATTTCAATCAGTTAAGCCGTTGTTTAACCGGGGTATGCATTTACGCATGAACCGTCAGAATATCGCTGCTGTACAGCAACAATGTCGCTGGTTATTAGACTGTTTCGAGCATCAACCACGCAGTGAAAAAAGCGTAGCCTTACTGAATTTACTCTTGCTGTGGATAGCTGATCAAGCTCAACAAGTTGAGCAAAATTCCGATCATACCTTACGTCATGTGCAAGGTTATTCACGCTTAATGCCGGTGATAAAACTATTTAAACACGATGAATACGTCAATTTGTCAGTGGGAGAGGCCGCCGAAAAGTGTCATTTATCCACTTCTCATTTTTCGCGTTTGTTTAAGAGTGTGTTCCGTCACACATATGCCAATTATATTTTGCAGCACAAGCTGTATCACGGGGCACGAATGTTGAGCCAGAGCAAATATTCAGTCACTCAAATCAGCTATGAAATGGCATTTTCTAGCCCGTCACACTTTATAGCGCATTTTAAAAAATATTATGGTGTCACACCTTATCAATACCGCAGTGATATTCACCGCCGTGCCCAGCACGCTGAAACTGCTGAAAGCGCAGAAAATGCAGAAAGCGCAGATACTATTGATAGCAGTCACAGCTCAAAGAGCACCGCCGATAACGACAACCCCAAAACCACTTGGGCGAAAGAAACGCTTTAAATCTGCGTTGCCGTCTACGATACCTGTAGTGCTAGTCATACTCCTTTTTATGATGATTTTCTGATAAATATCGCTTATTTAATGGAATTGGTATAAGACCAATTTGAATTGATGACAGTCGAAATATGACATTTTTAGTTTGAATGTCGGTATTTATCTCATGTTATGGCACTTAATATAGCCCTCAAGATGTTAAGTAGTTGTTATTTACTTTGAGGCAAACAATGAAAAAATACCAATCTCCTGATCCGTTTACGGGTGCCCGTGAGGCCAGTGGCTGCGCGCACATGAACGACCAAGATGATCCTGTGACCATGATTTTGCGCTTAAAGGACGTTCGCAAAACAGCGCATAACTGGAAGACCTTTCAATCTGGCGCGGCCCCTGGTCGCATCGTGATCCCTTCTGAAGTCAATATTCGTGATACACGACAAATACCATTTGAAGTTGACCCGCCCATGCATGGTTCGTTTCGCGCATTGCTTGACCCTTGGTTTAAGCGCCCGCTTGGTGATGAATATCGCGCTCAATTAGGCCAGCAGGTTAACGCGCTGGTGGATGAAGTATTAACTAAAGGTGTCATCGACGCAGTAGAAGCGTTCTCTTTGTGTTTGCAATCGCGAGCATTGACCTTGTTACTCAATACAGATGCCAGCGAAGCCGACACCTGGATCGGTTGGGGCACACATGTATTTCGCAGTGAAGATGACCCGTTAGACAAAGACAAAGCAGGGCTTTTATACGATTACATTGATGAGAAGATTAACGCAGCTAGCGCTGACCCAGAGGGTGACTTGTACTCGGTGTTGTTGGCAGCAGAGGTGGAAGGGAAAAAGCTCACTCATGAGGAAATCAAGGGGATCATGATTTTAACGTTCGCTGGTGGCCGAGATACTGTCATTAATGCAGTGACCAACACCATTAGCTATTTTGCTGAGCACCCTGAATCACTGGCTCGCCTACGCAATGAACCTGACATTATCGGTCGCGCAATTGAAGAGCTCATTCGTTATTTTGCTCCATTAACGCAAATGGGCAGAGTGGCTACGCAAGACAGCACAGTGTGCGAGCACGCAATCAAAGCCGACTCGCGAGTCTCTCTTTGCTGGGCGTCGGCGAATCGGGACGCAAGTGTGTTTGAATCGCCCGAAGAGGTCATTCTTGACCGAAAACTCAACCCTCATGTGAGCTTTGGTTTTAGTCATCACAATTGCCTAGGGGCTACTCATGCTCGGCAAATCATGCGCGTGTTGATCGAAACCTTAATAGAGAAGGTGGGCTCAATCGATATAGTTGACTTTGAAGAGAACATAGAACAGTTAGGCGAATTTGAACGTAAAGTCGGTTTTCATCGGCTGAATGTTCACTTTCACCCGCGAAAGTGCTAACTGACAAGATAGTTCGCATCGGTGTTATGACATCCACCGAGCACAAATTAACGTAGAGGGCCAAAACATGGCAAATATTACTTTTATTACGCAAGACAATATCCCCGTCACGGTACACGGCGAATCAGGCTCGGTGATGGAGCTCGCGGTAGAAAACAACGTAGCGGGCATTGATGGTGATTGCGGCGGGGTGTGCTCCTGTGCCACCTGCCACGTACATGTGGCAAAAGAGCAATTTTCTTTGGTTGGTCAAGCCAGTGAAATTGAAAAAGACATGCTTGAGCTCGACGATGACGCCGATGAATATAGCCGGTTATGTTGTCAGATTGATATCACCCCAGAACTAGATGGGCTGGTACTCACCGTAGCCGGTCAGTAAGCTCAAAAAAATTCAGTGAATAGGTATTAAACCATGATGAACACTCAGCTTCCCCAAGAGACTTGTATTATTGTTGGTGCCAGCCATGGTGGGGTGAACTTAGCTTTTGCATTACGCAAAGAAGGATACACGGGTCGCATTCAGTTAATTGATACTGACAAGCGCGTACCTTATCACCGGCCTCCACTATCCAAAAAACACCTCATTAGTGATGAGCCAGCAGGGCAGTTGCTTAAACCCCTTCAGGCCTATGAAAAAGCTGACATAGACTTACAGTTGGGCGTGACAGTGGTTGATGTTGACCCCAGTGAAAAAACCGTGACACTTGATGATGGTTCGTCTCACGTTTACACGCAACTCGTGCTTGCGACTGGCGCGCAGCCGATTATTCCGCCCATTTCTGGGGTAGCCAGCGCAGCGCATTTGTATACGCTTCGCACTGCTAATGATGCGCAGGCAATCGCACAGGCATTTAATACCTGCCAGCAAAAACGCGTGGTGGTAATTGGTGGCGGCTATGTCGGCCTTGAGGCTGCTGCGTCACTGCGACAGTGCGGGGCGCAGGTGACAGTGCTAGAGCGTGAATCTCGTTTGCTTGCCCGAGTGACTGCTCCAGATATGTCTGATTACTTTTATCGTTTACATCAAGAAAATGGGGTTGCCGTATTCAATGCCAAAAACGTCAGCGAAATACAGACCCATAACAACGAAAACCTGGTTATTTGTAGTGATGGCAGCCAATACCCTGCAGACATCATAGTGGTGGGGGTTGGGGTGCGCGTGAATACCCATTTGGCTGAAAAGGCAGGGCTGAAAATAGACAATGGCATCGTAGTCGATGCCAATAACCAAACCAGCGATGACAGTATTTATGCGATTGGCGATTGTTGTGCCCAGTTCAATACACATTATCAGCGTTGGTTACGCTTAGAGTCAGTGCAAAATGCCCTTGAGCAAGCCAAAGTGGTTGCGGCAGTGATATGTGCCAAAACCCCAAAAGTGAATGCAATACCTTGGTTTTGGTCAGATCAATATGCGGTGAAACTGCAAATGGTCGGGTTGTCGCAAGGTTATGACAAGGTGGTGGTGCGTCACGAACGCGACAATCCTCAGAGTTTTTCTGTTTGGTATTTTAACGGTGATGAACTTCTCTCAGTGGATGCAGTAAATCATGCCAAGGCGTATGTGCTAGGCACAAAATTTATTACCCAGCGTCAACGGGTAAACATAAGCAAACTACAAGACAATTCACTTGCTTTGAGCAGTGATTTAGTTGTGTAAGTTTAAACGGTCTTGTTCAAGGCGCACCAAAGCGTGCATTTTACCCAGCGCATGGCCAATCGTCTTTATACTCGCATACACGTCTTAAGCTGAAAGCGGCTGCACCCTATAAATAGCCGCGCCCTTAATAAAAAAAGAGCCTAGGCGTTAAAAACTAACTAGCGCGAATAATGCGAATTTACTCAGGGGAGGGGCCTTAGCCTTACTCCCCGTTATTATGTGGCTAGGCTACACGGCGACCTTTGGTAAAATAATCTCTACTTTAAGCCCGCCATCATCAGGGGTAGACATACGCAATTCGCCTTTATGCTTGTTAATCGCTTTTAGCGCGATGCTCAATCCTAAACCAAACCCGTTGGTATGCATTTCATTCCCCGCCCGATAAAAAGGTTGGAGTAACTTCGACATTTCTTCTTCGTTCACACCTGGCCCATGGTCGCGAACGGTAATAAGTACGCTAGTTGGGCGACTTAAGGTCGTTATTTGCACCAGCTCGCCGCTTGCAGAATACTTGCATGCATTGCCGATAATATTGTCTAAGGCCTGTAACAAGGCTTCTGGAAATCCCGATATATGCGCTTTGCTATCTGGGGTATATTCCACAGGAACTCCAGGGTAGGTAACCGCCATATTATCAATCACTTGATTGCACAGTGCGTCAATATCGCATGGCTCAGGACTGGGGTTGCTTTGTTCAAGTTTTGAATAATCCAGTATTTGTTGAATAAGCTGATCGATGCGTAAACAGTCGCTGTGTATCTGTTTTACATGTCGGCTGTCCGGCGATTTTTGCTCTATTAACGCCGCTGATACCTGCAATCGTGCCAATGGGGCGCGTAATTCATGAGAAACATCGTGCAGTAATTGTTGCTGAGTACTGGCGGCAGCGTGGGTTTTGTTCACCATAAACGCAATATCAGTGGCCAGATCAGACAGCTCGTCTCCCCGGGTCAGCAATGTTCTTGGCAGAGGTGTTACTTCCTGTTTATTGGCATAACGGCGGCTAAATGAACCGAGGTAGTTCAATGGTCGCGTGATGCTCCAACTGAGTAGTGCACTGACCAAAGCAGATGCGAAAAAGATAAACACAAACTGCAATGACTGAAAGCGATACATCAGTTGGGTGTATATTCTAGGTGTTTGCGGCTTTCTACTGAAAACGCGATAAGTGCGACCAGAGGGCCCTAATACTTCATATTCTAAGCGGTCTTCAGGTTTTACTTTGTTAAGCCGGTAGTGATAAATACGCTGGTTAACATCATCTGATATCAGCATAGGCATTAAATGCCCGCGACGATTTTCTTTTTTGGCAATCCAACTTTTTAATTTTACTGGGCGGTTCGTTTGTACAGCAAGAGATTGCTCATAACGCCACACAATACGCTCCGCTTGAGTGAGCACATCATTGCGATAGCGCTTGGTGTATTCTTCAGACGAATACTTACTGATGATAACAAAGCCTGTGGCAATCATGACCAACAAGCTTGATAACCAAAAACAAATAAAAATGCGCCAAAATAAACGCTTAAAACCTAACTTTTGATACGCAGCTGCCAATAAAGCACTCAATCTTCGCATCTTTAGTTGTCACTTTGGCTTGGTTGTTGTTCAGTTAACATTTGATAGCCGACACCGCGAATAGACTTAATCACATCGTTGATCCCCTCTGACGAGAGTTTTTGACGAATACGGCTGATATGAACGTCCATGGCGCGATCGTATGCCTCAAGAGGGCGATTCAATACTTCTTGGGTCATGTCTTGTTTGGATATTGTTTGCCCTGCGCGCGTCATCAGTAAACTTAACGCATTAAATTCCGCACTGGTTAGCGGCAAGGGGGTGTTATTAACTAAGGCGGTTCGCGTGCCAGTATCTAGCTCGATACCGTGTAACTGAGTATGCACAATTGGCTTTGTGTCCAGACCATTGCCAAGGGAGTTTTCAGTGCGGCGAATAATCGCCTTAATGCGCGCACTGAGTTCTCTGGGGTTACAAGGCTTACCCAAATAGTCATCAGCGCCCATTTCAAGGCCAACGATTCTGTCAATGTCGTCGCCTCTGCCGGTCAGCATCAGTATTGGCACTTGGCGTTTTGCGCGCACGCTGCGCAATACATCGAGACCAGACATGCCGGGCATCATTATATCAAGTACGACCGTGTCGAATTCATCGCTTTGCAGTAAGCGCTCTGTGGCGGCATCGCCGGTATGAAGAGTTTCAACCTCAAACCCTTCTGCTTGCAAAAATTCGCTGAGCAAGGCACACAGGGTTTCATCGTCGTCTACTAATAGGATTTTGTATTTTTCAGTTTTCATAAATCAAGATTAACCGCTTTATTTTTATCTGGGGGCAACTTTACTGAACTTTACACTAGCTTAACCCTACTTATCGAACCGAATGTGCATACTGAGCACCGTTGATTAAACAAACTCTTTACCCACGTCATTTATTTTAATGACCCAAACCAAGTAGGAATATTAAGATGAAAAAATTAATTACTGGCGTTTTATTAAGTGCATGTATCGCAACAACTGCCTTTGCGGGCGGCAAACATTCAGACGGACATCGCGGCCAAGGCTTTTTGCCGATCCATAAAATGGTACGCGCACTCGATTTAAGTGATGAGCAAAAAGACCAACTTAAAGCGTTAAAAGCAGAAATGCGCGCAGAGCGCCCTGAAAAAGGCTCGCAAACCTCATTAAAGGCACAGTTGGCTGCACTTGATGCCTCTGATGCAAACTATGAACAAGATTTAAATGAACTGGCTAATCTTAGTGCTGAACGCGCGAAAGAACGTGTATTGAAAATGGCTGATATGCGGGTCAAAGTGCAACAAATCTTAACCGCTGAGCAGTTAGAAAAGTTTAATGCTATGGCTGAAAAACGCGCTAAACGTCATAACAAAAAACGTCAAGATAACGCTTAAGCACAGCAGCCTAAGCTATCAAAGCTAGGTATTATCTACACCTGTATTTACACCTATAGATAAGAAAGAGCATCTTGCACAAAGATGCTCTTTTTTTTGGCTCTCGCTGAGAGAAAACTGATTAACGTGAAATGCTGTAATCTTCGCTCTTCGTTTTTATGGGCTTTCACGCGCTAGCGGGTATGTGAGCCTATGACTTAGTCAGATTATGATTTACTTAGTCTTCTAACACGACGAAGTTACCCTCATCGTCTTTTATAAACGCCATTCCAATGTCGCTTTCGGTAAGTGCGAGGAAACTGTCATCTTTTCGCAGCACAGCACCAAGCGACACATAATATGAATTACTGGGGTCGAGCATATATTCGTCTGTTTCATTACCCGCTGTGATCCGCCATCCACTGTCGTCGTCATACTCGGGTTGTTCTCGATATAAGAAACCCACTGGCTGGTCTTGGTGAAGTATATTGTGGGTTACGAAGCAGCGCTTAATATATTTATCGGGGAGCGAAGGCACAGGATCATCTAAGTCTGTGTCCATGATATGGCACTCTCGAAACTCAATGCTATCTCTGTGTTTAAGGTCTGTTATGTACATTGGCTCGTTATTAAGATATCCAGAATACACACCGTTTTTGTGATCGTATATTTCTACCCACATTCGCTCTGCTGACGGAGCTTCAGGGTCATCGGATGCAAACTCAAATATCAGTTTTACCTGATTACCTGGCTGAAGTTTTGACACCACTTCGTTTGATGGTTTGTAAAAGGTATACGGAAAATCAGCGGCTAATTGCTGCGCATCTTGTAATGTCCAACTTTTGCTTTGCAAAGTATCTCCTATCGTTTTTGCTATCAATTGCAGGATTATTTTGCCTCATGGTACGTGAACGAATACGGGTTTTCACTAGCAAACTAAGTCGCAAGCGGTTGTACTTTTGAATTATTCAAGGCGTTGTTTACCCGAAGGATTATCTGAGCGAACTCGGTAAAATATGCGTATCAGGGTATGAATAATTTACCCTTAAATACCTGTGTTTAGTCGCGTTAGCGTTGCTAGCTACCATTTGCAAAGTAGCGGTCACCTTGCTGTACATGGGCTATAGCGCTTTGTGCATTATGGATATAATTTGGTGTGCTTTATGCTCCTACCTGTTTGCACAACAAAAGTTTCTGCAATATCACGCTCTTCAAGCTTGGCAGCATAGGGTTTGCCATTTTTCAAAGACGATATCGCAGTGACCAAGACAGTTTAATTAGAGGGAGGACGTAATGAAGAAATTTTTACTACCTATATTAGCGGGCTCAATTTCTTTGGCGCTAAGTACAGCAAGTTTCGCTGGCGATTCCGAAGATGGCAAAAAAATTGTTATGAATGACCTTAAAACTGGCGAAAGCATCGGCAGTGTCATGGTGCGTGATTATGATGATGACGGTGTCGTCTTCACCCCTGAGCTAAGTGGATTAACACCGGGGATGCATGGTTTTCATATTCATGAGAACGGTGACTGTTCTTCGGCAATGAAAGACGGCAAAAACGTATTAGGCGGTGCTGCAGGCGGCCACTTTGACCCTGAAGACACAGGTAAGCACAGTGTACCTTGGTCAGAAAAGGGCCACGAAGGCGACTTACCCACATTATTTGTTGATAATAATGGTAAGGCAAGCAAACCGATATTTGCACCAGAATTGGAACTAGATGATATCGAAGGTAGAGCACTGATGATCCATGCAGGTGGTGACAATTACTCTGATTCCCCCGAAAAGCTCGGCGGTGGTGGAAGTCGCGTAGCCTGTGGTGTTATCGGCGATTAATACCATTTTAAGCAAATTAATGCGTACTGGATAAACCCGCTTTTAGTACAGTCCGTTTTAACAAAGTCTGGTTTTCATACAGTCCGGTATTAGCATAGACAGAAAAGCGACGTGTTAGTCGCTTTTCTTGTGTTTGTATTCTTGAAATTCAAGCCACAAGAAAAACTCTTGGTAAGCAGGGCTATTTTCGGCTTTAGCCGATTTCCACGCTTTAAACAGGGCAAACTCATCTAGTTCTGAAGACGCGTGCGTGTTGGTTTGATTAGCAGGATTTTTCTTAGCAACCGCGCTACTGTTGCTGTGCGTATTCTCAGCGGGTTTAACAATCGTACCGCTGGTTTTTTGTTGCGGGTTAGCTTGCGTATGCTCCTTGGCTGAATTTTTCTCTTGAGCTTGGGCTTTGCTATCTGATTCTTTGTCAGAGAATATGTCGCTCAACGAGAATTCCCCTTTTTCCCCTGAAAATATCCCAGGGCCTTCTAGTTCTTCTTGGGCGAGGGCAGGGCCGCTGGCGCTCAGCAGCACAGCAAACATGGAATTAAGCACAGCTTTGCTGTGTGGTGGGCGCGGGCTCATTTCTGAACCCTGCGTTATAGCGCGATATAGTGACATTCTAAAAACCTTACCTGATGAAAACGTATAGCGTAGGCAACAATAACGCGATGGGCGTTATTGTTGCGAGACATTTTTAATGCAAATGCACGGCTGAGTTAAGTGCACAGCGATGATAAGTGCACAGCCATTATAAAAGCGCAGTGCCAAAAGCCTGTGAACTAGCGCAGACGCAAACTAGAACTGCACCATGCCACCAACAGCGAAAGCATTGAAGCTTTCTTCTTCGTCTGTATCGCCCTTCGTTGCCTGTGCCCAGAATCTCACCCCCGCGACGGGTACAAAGTGATACGCAACAGTGGTTCTAGTGTGATCAGGCCCATCAATACCGCTGGCATCTTCAGCGCCATAATTACCCATGCTGTAACTAACTGCGTGTTTACCTTGGGTATAGCCTAACTTCCAGTTTAAGAAATCGCTGTCACCACCTGCCACTCGATCGGCCACGCCATAAGTCGCACTAAAGTTAACACCTGAATCATGTAAGTACCCCGCTAAAATGCCGTAGCCGCTTTCTGAACCAAAGAAGCCTTCAGTGCTATTGCCGTCGATGTTAGCTTGAGGATCTTCATCGTTATCGGCATCACCAAAATCGGTAGACCATGCATTAACACGCCAACCATTAGCCTTGTATTTGACCGCTATTTCATAGCTGCTGTCTTCACCGTATTGGGCATAAAACTTAGCACCGTCTAAAAACGTAGGTGACTCATACACAAAGCGCTCAAGGAAGATTGATTGCGTTGTGATAAATGGCGTTTGGCTTTCACCAGCAGGGCCGCGGCGGGTTGAACCGAAGCGTTGGCTCATACCTAGTGGGTCTGACCACCAAGTGCCTGACTGGTCAACGTCTGACACAATCCAGGTAATGCTCGCACCTGTGCCCATTTTCACTTTACCAAACTTGCCTTGCACCCATATTTCTTGAATACGGTTTCGCGAGTTCGTACCATCGTGCAGGATATTGGAAACACCTTCATCTAGGCCAATTTCAACCTGTGCACCAAAGGTCAGGTCATTGTATTCAACCGAGCCTTTTACCCCTATGGTCGATTCTGCAAACTCATGGCGACCAAAGTACAGATCGTCAGTCGTGTCGTCTTTAATAATGTTATATAGCACTCGGCCATAAGCGGTCACCTCAGCGTGTGCTGACTGGCTTGCTGCAAGGGGAGAAAGCATGGCTAACGCGAGCATAGATTTTTTCATGTGTGTGTCCTATGTGTGTGTTATTGCAATATAAGATGTTCAGGAAATATCACGACCAGCAGCAAGACCAATACTTGCATCAAAATAAACGGCACTACGCCTTTATAAATAGTCGTGGTTTTAAGAGATTTAGGGGCCACGCCTTTGAGGTAAAACAAGCTAAAACCAAAGGGCGGGGTTAAAAACGATGTTTGTAGGTTCATTGAAATTAAGATGGCGAACCAAATTAAATCAATATCTAGCACCATGGCAACCGGGGTCAGAATAGGCACTATCAAAAAGGAAATTTCAATGAAGTCGATGAAGAAACCAAGCAATAAAATGGTCACCATGGCCAGCACGATGAAGGTCCACTTATCACCGGGTAAATCTAGAAAGAAATCTTCGACTAAATATTCACTACCAGAATAACTAAACACCATTGAGAATGCTGTAGCACCAACGAGTACAGCGAAGATCATGGCAGTCACTTTGACCGTTTCGCCAGAAATTTCGTGCACCCCTTTAAAAGAAAAGCGGCCATACATAGCAGACAAAACTAATGCACCCACAGCGCCAATGGCAGATGATTCAGTTGGGGTGGCAATCCCTGTGAATATCGAGCCCAGTACGGTAACAATAAGTAGTAACGGCGGAAAGATGTCTTTAATAGCTTGTACAATGATGGTTCGCTTATCTTCTGTAACGTCAATCGGAGGGCAAAACTCAGGCTTTATTTTTCCTAACACGAGGATGTAAAGGGTATAAACCACTATCAGCAATACGCCTGGAATAACGGCTGCACGAAACAAGTCGCCTACCGGTACGCCCATCACGTCACCTAAAATTATCAAGATAATAGACGGTGGAATGATTTGCCCTAGCGTGCCGGCCGCGCATATTACACCAGCAGCGGTCGGTTGGTGATAATTATTTTTCAGCATGACAGGTAAAGAGATAACGCCCATGGCGACCACGCTTGCGCCTACTACACCGGTTGAGGCCGCTAACAACGCACCCACGATTATGGTTGATACCGCCACGCCACCAGAGATACCGCCAAACAACTTAGCGGAAGACTCAAGTAGACGCTCCGCAAGGCCGGTTTTTTGCAACACAATGCCCATAAAGACAAACATGGGGATAGCCATCATGGTGGTGTTTTCCATGATGCTCATAATGCGATAAGGCATAAAAGCAAATAAGTCTGCACCTAGCACAATTACGCCAATTAATACCGAGACACCGGCGAACGTAAACGCCACTGAATAGCCCAAAAATAAACACAGCAAGGCAATGCCAAATAAAACTAAACCCGTCATTAGATGGCATCCTTATGTTCTGTAGAAGAAGGCGTACTACCCGTGAGGCGCTGCAATTGTTCGAGCACGACATACAACGCACATACAATAAGAAACACAGATGAAACAGGGATAACGCCGCGAATAATAAAGCGATGGGGTAACCCGCCGGGATCGGCGCTGCCTTCACCCATTTCATAGGCTTCAAGGGTGTAATCCCAGCTGTAGTAAAGGATTAAGAAGGTCACAGGCAGTACAAACAATAACGCCCCAAACAGATTGATGTAGGCTTTTACGCGCGGACTGAAGTTGTCATAAAATACATCGACTCGCACATGGCCATCGGCTTTTAAGGTATAACCAATACCGAACATAAACATGGCTGCGAACAAGTGCCATTCGAGTTCTTGCATACCAATGCTGACTTCATTGAAAAAGTAACGCATGATCACGTCGTAAAACACGTTCAAAATCATTAACATCATCAGCACGCTGCATAGATGGCCAACACCATCGATAAACTTGCCTAGTAACTTAACGACTGAATTCATAATAAATCTCTGACACAGTGGTATCTGCGCTGTCTTCCAAATAACTTATGGAACAGCCAAACAACCAAAGATTAAAAAATGGGATAGGAAGTAAGCTTAGGCAGTCACGATTGCGCCACTGCCCAAGCTAACTAATTACTCGTTTGACTCAAAGCTTTCTAAGTAGGCTTGGTCAGCGAATTTGGTCCAGGCGCGAACTTGTTCTTGGTAGCGCTTGATAGATTTTAAGATTTTGTCTGTTTCTTCATCTTTCGCTGCAAATTCTGCAAGTAGCTCGTCGTTTGCTTCACGTATGGCATTCATGACAGGCTGGGGAAAGGTACGAATTTTCACATCTGGGTATTCAGTTTGTAGCGCCTTAAGATTCACACCATTTTCGTGTGTAGATTGTGAATACATATCGTAAGCGGCGGTTTTCATCGCGATAGTGAGTATTTTTTGTAGATCAGCAGGCAATGAGTCATAAGCTTTTTGATTAACCATAAACTGCAACTCAGTGGCGGGCTCTTGCCAGCCTGTGTAGTAGTAAGGTGCTATTTTGTGAAAACCCATGCGTAAATCTAGCGATGGGCCAACCCATTCCAAAGCATCAATAGTGTTACGCTCTAGGGCGGTGTATAACTCAGCAGAAGGGATATTGGTTGGGCTGGCTCCTAGTTTTGCTAATACCTCACCGGCGAAACCAGGGATACGCATTTTAAGCCCTTTTAAATCTGCAACTGTGTTGATTTCTTTTCTGAACCATCCACCCATTTGCACGCCAGTGTTACCACCAGGGAAAGATAAAATGCCATATTTGTCGTAGGTTTCTTTCATTAACTCCATGCCGCCGCCGTAATAGAACCAAGCATATTGTTCAGGCGCGGTCATGCCAAAAGGCACAGTAGTAAAGAACATGGTGTTAAAGTCTTTGCCTTTCCAGTAGTAAGATGCAGAGTGGCCCATTTGGTACTGGCCGCTTTTAACAAAGTCAAAAATACCTAAGGCAGATTTATGCTTATTGGCTGAATCAATACGAATGGTTAAACGGCCATCTGACATTTCTTTGACCATTTTTGCCATATTCTTGCTAGCATCACCAAAAATCGGAAAGTTAGGCCCCCACGTTTCCGCGAGACGCCAGCGGTATTTTTTGCCATCAGCAGCGCCGGCATTCGCACTAAGCCCTAGGGTTAATATGATGGCACTGAGTAGTATGTGTTTTGCTTTCATTGAGGGTTCCTCTTAAGCGTTTAAAAAGTCACTTGGCTAATTGCTAACATCAAGTGAAAAACTGTTAGAGGAATGTTAAATGTTTGTGTGTATGTAACTATTCGTATGAATGCCCATTTTAACTAGGTAGATTTACCTAGGTAGAAATAGGTTAGCGCCCTAGCGTAAAGCCTGAAATAATCCCATCTTAATATTTACAATAAATTAACACGCTGATTAAGCTCGGCTTCAAGGCTACATCAAGATGACTTTACCCTTTCGCCTGCTGTTTATAGCAGTACTGCAAGTGGTGTTAACCTCTATATTGACTTACTTTTTAGTCACGGATGAATACCGAGATCTATCGAGTCAGAGTGTAGACACGTTAGAAAGTTTTCTTATTGAGCAAAAACATCGAGAACTTCAAAACTATACCTTACTCGCCGTTTCAGCAATGTCTGATGCATATGAAAACAGTGCCATTGACGACGACGAAGCAAAAGCACAAGTAACCGAAATCATCCATGCGATGACTTACAGCGGTAATGATGGTTATTTCTTTGTATATGATGGTGAAGGCAATGGAGTAGTACACCCCAAAGAGCCTTACCGCGTAGGGCAAAACTGGTGGGAGCTTGAAGGTGAAAACGGTGACAAAACCATTCAAATACTCATTGAAAATGCCAAAGCGGGTGGGGGATTTCATCGTTACCCTTGGCGTAAACCATCGGCAGATGAAATGTCAGAGAAAATGGGTTACTCAGTTTACTTAGAAAAGTGGAATTGGATGATTGGCACAGGCGTATATTTAGATGATGTGAACAGTCAGTTAAATAAACTACAGCGTGAAATTGACCAACACATTAATAAAACGAAGCAAATTATTTTAGTCGTCGCGATGTCATCTATCTTTGTTATTTTCTTGCTGGGTTTGATCCTGAATTTGAGCCAAAAGAAGAAGACCGATCAAAAAATCAGTGAGTTAGGGCTAAAGATCATCAATATGCAAGAAGAAGAGCGCCGCCATATTTCCCGAGAATTACACGATGGCATAGTGCAGGTTTTGGTCTCGATTAAGTACTCGTTAGAAGCGACCGGCTTGTGGCTTAAAAAGGCCAAGGTAGACAAACCGCAACCGCTGGAGCATGCACAAAGCAATTTGCAAGATGCGATCAGTGAAATACGCCGTATCTCTCATCATCTGCATCCAAGAATATTAGATGAATTAGGCTTATCAGCAGCGATGGACGCACTGGCCACTGAGTTTAGTGAACAAACGGGTATCACGGTGAATGTAACAAAACCGGCGGTACGCAAATTGGTGCAAAACAGCATTAGTACGACCCTGTATCGGGTGGTGCAAGAATCGCTGATCAATGTGCAAAAGCACGCACGCGCCACTGAAGTAAATATTGAAATGACCATAAAAGATAAATGGTTAACCTTAACTATCAAGGATAATGGCCAAGGGTTTGACGCCGACAACAACAGTAAAAGCGATGATTATGGTATTGGTTTACGTAACTTAGCGGAGCGAGTGGAATACCATTTAGGCGAGTTTAGTGTGCACTCGTCACAAGCAGGGACACAGGTAACAGCACGCATCCCGAAAACAAGCTACGCTAACACATTACCCGTCAAAGAAGGTCCAGCAGAATGAGCCAAACACAAACCGAGCAACCCACGCGCCTTTTATTGGTCGACGATCACCCTATGGTACAAGGCGGGCTCAGCGCGTGTTTATCATTTTATGACGACATAGAAATAGTCGGCATGACCCACGACGGCAAAGACGCCCTAGAAAAAGCCTTAGCGCTAAAGCCCGATGTTATTTTGATGGATATCAGCATGCCTTCAATGAATGGCATTGATGCCACCGAGATCATTACAGATAGCCTACAAGATACCAAGGTACTGATCTTCAGCATGCACGACAGCCCAGAGTTTGTAACCAGTTCGATACAAGCGGGGGCTTCTGGCTATATTCTTAAAGACACCACGTCAGAAGAGGTGTATTACGCTGTTAAAGCGGTAGCGAAAGGGCAAACCCATTTTAGTAGCTCAATAGCCAAAATGCTGATTGATAAACCTGCACGAGATACAAGCCAAAAGCTGACTACGCGAGAGCAATTGATTCTAACTCATGTGGCGCAAGGGAAATCGAGTAAAGAAATCGCCCGCATTTTAAATATCAGTTTTCGCACGGTAGAAGCGCACAGACGCAACATGAAAAGTAAGCTTAATATAGAGTCTTTAGCCGAACTGATTTGTTACGCAGTAGACCACGGCTTAGTGGAAAAATAAGCCATTTACACTAGCTGCGCCTCGACCTTACATTTTGATAGATAAGATCTGACAAAATATGCAGCGCAAATCAGTGTCATATGCCAACTTTGGCATAGGCATTTTGTGCATCAAAAGTTCCTATTTAAACCAATGATAAATTCCCTGACTCGCTAAAACTCTGGTAGTTAATGGGCTGTACAAGAAGGCAGGTAAAAAAGGGCAGGTATATGAAGCAGGCATAGTGAAATGCAGTGAAGAATGCCGATGTTGCTTGCTGGTATGCTCATTCCTGTTATGTCATTTTTTTAGTCTCGTTTAGTTTCCCTCAAAAGCACTAAGTGCTTAATTTAACTGTGGAAAATATTTTTCACATAGCATTTAATAGCAAACGGTAAAGTCGGGTTATGGTCAAAGCGACCCCGTCAGCTCTTTTTTGCGCTTGCTGTTCTGGGCTTAATAAAGCGCGTGATGGTATGAAGTAAAACCATAATGTAGGTGCTGAAAATGACCGGAATAAACATCAAATCGGGAAGTGACCTATGCGGCATTCTCGATAATAAGAGTTAGCATTCAAATCAGGTATGGAGAAAAATGAAGTATTTAGCCTTAATAACAGGATGTATTTTATTAACTGGGTGTGCAACGGGCTATCAAGCACATACTTGGTCTGGCGGTTATAAAGATAAAGAGCTAGGTGAAAACCATTACCTCGTCGAATATTATGGAAATGGTACAACTTCAACTGAAATGCTTAAGACCTTTTGGAGTAAACGCGCTTCAGAGTTATGTCCTAACGGTTATGATGTAATTGGGGAGAACACAGGAAAAACTGATGGTGGTATTTTTCTAGGCGGTATCACTTCTATAGATCATCCTTGGCTAAAGGCCGAAGTTCAGTGCAAATAAATGCTAACAAAAAACATCATGGTGGGAATTTTACTCGCTGAAAAAGCGCTCCTAAAATCCCCATATGTTAAGCGTTAGGCTACATATTTCGACCACCGCACTCCGAGGATAAACATGACTGAAAAGCAGTTCGAAAAATTAAAATACTACGTGATTTCAATTACCATATTATTCGTCGTTGGACATCTGTTGTGGGAGCATTTGAATGGTGGAATATTGAGCCACCACTTGATGCACCATCCTGATTATCCTTCAATATCAAACTGGTGGGGATTATTAATCCTCCCATTTTTGGCTTGGCTTTCTACAGAACGGATAGAGAAGCGTGTAACTCTCCAACCTAATGACGCGCCAGTAAGGGCAAAGACTTTACGAGTCGTGCGCGTTGGTTTTTTTGGCATGCTGATTTTAAGTTTTGTGCAGTCATTCAGCTTTAGTGTCGGCTACGAAAACGTTGCAATTTACTTGTCTTTAGGTTTGGTAGTAGTCGGTTTATTCCTGCCTATATACAGAGCAGAGTGTATTTTTGGTTATGTGTTTGGCTCAATAGTTTTTACTGGAGCAATAATACCGCTCATAGGTATATTGGTAATGACGGGGATTTCATGGTTTTCTCACGTATGTATAAAGCCATTAGTTTTTCGAGTTGTTAGGGCGAAACCGCAGTAGTCTAGCCTAACAAACCGCGTCATTCGGGGCCTTCGGCCCCTGCGACGCTCACAAGTTCGCGCGCATGCGCAGGGCGTTATATGCCAAAAGGATTTTGAATGCCCAAGAATAATCAACTAATAATCGCTGGCAGTTTAAGCATCGTGGCTGCGTTAATTCACATTAGTTGTATTTTCGGTGGCCCAGACTGGTATCTCTTTTTTGGTGCTGGTCAAAGAATGGCTCAACTCGCTGCTCAGGGCGACCCGTATCCCACAATAGTAACGTTGGTAATTGCTTCAATTCTTACTGGCTGGGGCTTATATGCTTTTTCTGGCGCAGGCGTCATTGTTAAATTACCACTACTAAAAACTTGTTTGGTTTTAATCACTGTCATCTATTTGCTGCGCGGTGTCGCAGGCTTAATTGGCCCATTTCTTACATCAGATCCTGTGGTACATCAAAATTCAATAACCTTTTGGTTAGTAAGCTCAATTGTATGCTGTATTTATGGTACGTTTTATTTATTGGGCACAGTAAAGTTATGGCGGCAGTAGAAAGCGTGCTGGCACACAACAAACAAATAAGCACACCACTACGCGGGCTGGGACACAAACACGGGGCTGTTCACTTCGTTCGGATTTTAGCCCACATGTCCGCACTTCTTATTTAAAAGTTATTTTTCAGGGAGGGTTAAGTGCGACTTTATATAATTTTGATTTTTTGTTTTAGTTTATTTTCGTGTTCTAGCACATCGACCATAAACTATGAGCCAGTGTGTTTTGATACTGAAGATGAGGCTAAAACAATAGGTAACATTGTATTTAACCAAGGTTTTAATAATAGAGTCAGCTATTGGGTCACCGGAGATAGCAATATCACGATACCAAGCTTAGGTCTTCTATGGGCTGGTTTTGATCCACAACCATACTGCCCTTCAGGCGGATATCCAATATTGATTGCCTTCGACTCTAAAAATTCTACTTATGACTCAGATAATGTTCTGCGTTGGGCAAAAACGGTACTTAAAGCAATGCTCAAAGAGCAAGCAATTGAAACATAACAAAAATTAAAGAGAACATTGGCAAGAGCGAGTACCGCAGCTTAATTTGGTGTTATGACCTAGGAGAAAAATTATCAAGTTACTTACGTGGATCACGTTCACTTTCTTATTGTCTAGCGCTGTAGCTGCTCAGTCAAACGAGGAGCTCAAGAGATATTTTCTTGCTGACCAAGAATCGCGTTCGCAAGAAAACTTGAAAAATAAAATATTTCCAAAACTCAAAGATGAAATCGGAAGAAGGATATTTGTTTTCGAAGCCATTTCAAATGGAGGCCTTGTGACGGCAGAAGACTATTTTTATGCTTCTATAATTCTGCAACACACTAATCTTGAATATGTAGGTGAACATTTGAAAAGTATGGGAAATGAAAACCACCTACTTGCCCACTTTTTAGCGAAAAGAGCGTTTGAATTAGGCCATGAGAATGGAGCATGGCTGATGGCCGCAACCTATAATAGGTATCTTGAAAATGTAGGAATAGATTTAAGTAAATACGGATTAAATCATAAAAATAACAAGCTCTTGGCTAATGATGAAATGATTACAGATACTGATAGAATTGAAAAAGGTCTTATCCCAATTGCACGCAAAGAAGAAGTGCAATAGAAAAGTTGGATGCGGTTTTATCAACGCTGGCATAATTAGAGGGGAAGTCGGAAAATTTCCGTGTTAAATACGCGGATGCAATTACAGATTTTATCCGGATAATAATATTGTTAGGCTTTAAACCAGATCGGGAGTCTAAAGTAAAACAAGAGCTGCAATAACGGAGAGTTAGATGTTTAAAAAAGGAAGTTTGTTGGCGATTAGTATAGGTACTTTAGCTGGGTGCAATCAGCAGAATATAGCGATAGATCAAGAAAGCCTCTGTGAGGTCAAGGGATGGCAAAAAGATGTTACAGCTGCTTCATGTGAAGTAGGCCAAAAAGTTGTATATCTTCCAAGCTCATTCGGTAATGAACAGCTTCCTATTATATTTGCAGCTGTGAATTGTGACCACCGCTTTAGTATCGCGCTCACAAAAGGAGGAGTTTCTTGCATTTATTCTCCCCTTGAATCAGACGAACAGAAAGAAACGACAAATTAAGCCTACGATGCGCTGTTGTCACTTACTTCGTTCGCTGGGACGCATTCTGAGGCGGTCACTTATTAATGCGGATTGGTATTATAGTTAAACTTCAAGGAAGCGTTGTGCAAGCATCACGGAAACTCAAAGACTACCTAACAGAAAGACCAAAACCAAAAGGCATAGATGTTCTTTGTGGTTTGAAGCATTTCGCAATCATTACCTACGCCGTTCCTACTGAAAGGTTTCAAGGTATATTTCCTGATCGATTTAAATTGGACACCGTTGAAATAGATGGTCAGGAAATGGGGCTTATCTCAGTGGTTCCGTTTATCGATGTTGACTTTACGTCTGCAGTATTTCCTTTCCCCAAATTTACAATGGGTCAAACAAACTACAGAATATATATTATCGATACCGAAACAGGGGAACGCTGCGTATGGTTTCTTGGTACTACCTTAGATTCTTGGACGTTAGCGGTGCCAAGATATCTTTGGAATCTTCCTTGGTATGCGGGGAAGGTTAACTTTGACTGTACTTTGAACAAAGCTAATGGTTTGTATGAAAAATACAGTATGAAAACACTATCCGATTGGGCTGAAGCTTCTGTTGATTTAGTCCAATCTGAACATGGTAGGTTAGAATTTCCAGGCTTTCCCGACGTCGAGTCAGCTTTGGTCTATTTGACCCACCCTCTAGCTGGGTTTTATTATCGAAGAGACGGCAAGCTCGGTATGTATCGAGTATGGCACAAAGAACTAGAGGTTAAGTCTGCCCAGTTAATATCAGCAAATTTCATGCTTTTATCTGATCTGGGCATTGTAAAAACAGTTGAGCAAAACTCACCGTATAGCGTTTTAATTGAGCCAATAAATGAGTTTACTATTTACTTGCCCCCAGCCACCATTGGGTGAAAATTTAACAAACGCGTCAATTAGGACGCTCACAAGCTCGCCCCATACTGGAACGTTATATTTTCAAAAGGATTTCGATGAAATTTCTAGTCTTACTACTGGTATCCACATTCAGTGCTTTAGCTCAAGAAGCTCGAGTTAACTCTGAAGTAACTAAGAAAATAGAATCAATTAACAACTATTCACCTCTTAGTGGAGAATGGGCCGGTGAATACTTAATTAAAAGTGCACCTGAAGGATTATTAGAAATTATAGCTAAAGCTAAGGAAGGTTTTGCATATGCGTAAACTATTTACATCAATATTAGTTGTATTCGTTTTACTTCAATGTACGAGTATTGTTCAAGCCTCGACTTTGCAAAATGCATACGAAAATCATCAAAGTAATGTTCAGGTCAAAGGCAGTGGCACCGTTATTCGCATTCTTAAAGACGATAACAAAGGTTCACGGCATCAAAAATTCATATTAAAGCTTTCATCTGGTCAAACAGTTTTAATCGCGCACAATATTGATCTTGCCCCGAGAATTAATTCAATTTCATATGGTGACACGATTCAATTTTACGGCGAATACGAATGGAATAATAAAGGGGGTGTAGTTCATTGGACTCATAGAGATCCAAATGGTCATCATGTTGGCGGTTGGTTAAAGCATAATGGTCGTACGTACCAATAGTTTTATAAATTTCTACTTGGGCATGACCCAACAACGTTGGTATTTTCCTCTCGGCACGGGCGTATGTGGAACAAAGGCAATAGAGATTCGCGGGTACTCGACTGGGCAGATATCGGCGCCTAACAAAAGCCCATACTTAAACAAGCTAGATTAGCGTTTTTCGAAAGACCGATATTGGCACAAACAAAGCACAATACTTATTCTTTTAAACATCTTGCTTCATAGTCATTAGGTAGGAATAAACGCTAACCAACAACCCAGCCCGACTAATAAACTTCCTGCTATGCGGTTCATCCAACGAATGTTATTGCCGCGATTTAAAAAGAGTCGCAAGCTTTTGCCCCCAGTGGCATAGATCAACATACACAGGAACTCGCTGAGCATAATTAAGCCAACAAGGACCGTCAGTTGACCAGACAGCGATTTGGTTACGCTGATAAAAGGTGGCAGTAGGCTAATCATAAAGGCCCAACCTTTTGGGTTGGCAATAGCAGTAATAAAGCCCTGTGATGCGAGCTTGCCTCGGGATGTAGCACTGATATTTTCGCCTGTTGTAACCTGTTCATGGGCGAAAAACATTTTTATGCCTAAATACGCTAAATAGGCACCGCCGACCCACTTAAATACTTGGAATACGCTAGGGTAGTTGAGCATAACGCTGGCAACACCTACCACAGCCGCAATGGCAACCAGCGCCACGCCGATGACTTCACCGGCCATCATCCACAGGGTTCGACGCACACCCACGCTCATACCCAGCGTCATGGCCAATGTCATGCACATACCTGGGGTGATAGAAACAAAGAAAAAGGTCGGAATAAATACCGCTAAAATGGCGAAATCAGGCATAAAACTGCATCCATGTAACTCATGTCATAAGGCTCTAAGCAAGTCTACTTATATTCTTGGGCGGTGCTAAGTAAAATAGTGCCCAAGAGAAAAATTATGTCACGCAGTGTATAGAGTACAGCATAAGGCACAAGGTTTGAGTTAACCTTGTGCCTTATGCGCCCATTGAGCTTACATAACTTGCGGAGCAGGTCGGGCAGGGCCGTTGCTTTAAAAGCGATTGCCCGAATGTACTTGAGCTAATCGAATAAGCTTATGGCTATTTAGCCACCTGCTCAGGGCTGCTCTCTTGATCTAATGTCTCGGTTAACAGCTCTGGGTTGATGTTGTCTTTCGCTAAGCGAACGGTTAACAACTTGCGCAGCGCTGAGACGATAAAGAAGGTCGTTTCCATTGGCGAGCGATGATAAAAGCTATCCCATGCTTGGCCTTTAAACTCGGTGTAATTATCCATACGTTCAGGATGCAGCTCACTATAAGCAAGATGCACAGCGTGGCCAATTGTGACGTCTATGGTCAGTGCTTCATCGATTTGCAAACTGGGGTTTTGCTCGAAAAAACTACCCAAAGCGCTTAAGGTTTCAACCGTGAGTTGGCGGTATTCTGGTGCTTGAATATTATTCAGCATTTGTTCAATGAGTAATGCAAACGCGGCTTCACCCTGCGTCATATCACTGAGCACCATGTCACTGGCAACGCGGTTGCGTTTATCCATCTTGTTACCGATCACCAAGCCTGTTGTATGCTTGAATATACTCCACACTTGCGGAATAAAGCCGGCTGGACGTCTGTCAATTACACCTTGGTGTTGACGCCATACGTACCATCCTTCAGTGGGTTCAGATAATTCTTCTAATCCTAAATCTTGGTCCCAATCTAACTTACCTGAGTGACACTCAGCGTGCAGCTCTTCGAGTTTGATAGGTAAATCCGTTAGGTTTTGGTATTCCTCAAGCACGGCTTCAATTTGATCTTGAATTTCCGAGGGCGCTAAATTCATGATGTGCTCGTACGCCTCATCAGGGGTTTTGTTGTGCTCGCGGGATATTTGGCTGGTTAACAACACAATAAGGTAACTGACTCTTACGGTAAGTAACTCACTGAACAGCTTAGGCCGTGATTTAACAAGCATACCTAGGTTGAGTAATACCTCTTGTGTCAGCACCTGATCACGCACATCTTCCCGGCAGAACTGTTTAATTTTGGTTAGTAGTTCATCATCTTGCAGTGGCTTAGAGATGAGTGATTCATCGCTGTACGCTCGGCCAACTTGTATGAACTTCTGTGCGACTAATAACGCACTGACTGACAAGCCTAAATCGCCATCGACTTTTCCGAGCAAACCAGATGCGTGACGAAGCACTGACCATAAGCGCAATCGCCCTGCTTGCAGGTAAACCTCTTCAATCAATGACCCAACAGTGTGTTGCTGTCCCTGATAGGTTATTTGAGTATCTAAGCTTTGCAATTTACTTAGGGCATCTAACAACGCGATTTGCTGGTAGAGGTTGTCTGACTGCTCTAAGCGGGCGTGCAGGGCGTCAACGTCACTTAGCACACCTATTTCCCGCTCTTGATCGGATGACAAGGCCACATGGTGCCCCGCAAGTGACAAGGCACAAGAGTGCGAAAATAAATCACTTAGGGGCTCTTTGGGTAAAACTAAATCATTGAGTTGCTCGACTCGCTCCACGGCAGAGGTGGGTGCTAATTGCGCCATAGTGCCATGTTTAACCGGTATACCATCAACTTCACCTGTGGCAATTTGCGCCATTAGCTCGAAAAACGAACTGCGATCACCACCCAACAAATTATGGGTGAGTAACACGGTCATTGTAGGGCGACCCACTTCGGTCCAATTGCGGTGCAGGTAACTCAACTCGCTGGTAAAGCGGCGCACGAGAAAATCGATGTCGTAACTTAAAAAGTATTCGTGTTGCATAAATGACGGGGTTAAACAGACCGCACGTTGTTTATTAAACATGTAAAAACGGCTGGTCGTCAGGCTTTTTAGCATACGCGGAATGCGGCCCGTCAGGCCTAAACTATCACAACGGCCTACTTGGCCATGCACAGCAGCAATGTCTTCTGGGCGATACACTTTCACTGGCGCAATATCGCTTAAGGTTTCTGTTGCCACCCCATGTGTGGCAAGTTCTTGTTGCAGCATTTCATCTTCAGATAAGAAAATTAATTGCACCACAGGTTTCTTTTTCGGCTTAGCATGGCGGCGGCCTAATGGGTCTAAATCACCGGGACGCAGCAAGCCATCTTCTAACATAGAGCCCAACAGAAATAGACTTTGTGCCCATACCAAAGGTACGTTTTCATTGGGTAAACGATTTTGTGATTGCGGCTCTGCTCGCTCTGCATCAATCGACTCTTGGGGAACATAGTACAGTTCAGGCAATAGTTTAAAGCCATTTTGTTCTACCAGTACTTTATCTAAACGAGCGCGGTAATGAACAATATTCGGTTTATTGTCAGTGAAAATGGCATCTAAGTATAAGTAGGCATAAAACAGAGGCCACTCAGATTCAATGTGTTCAAATTGCTTTAGTTCTTTGTCTTCGTAGTGCAACCGACCTTCATCTTCAAGCACTGTTTGATGACCATCGCGTAAAAAGCGTTTCAAGCCGAAACGACCTTCTAGCTTATTTACGATGTCGTTTCTTACTTTGTCCGTCAGGGTTTTGTCTTGCACCGCAAAGGCAGGAAAGCCAATAACGCTTAGCAATGCTGCATCGATTTCTTTGGTGTTAGACTCTCTGGGTAACATGGCACTTAAGGTTATATTGGACTGCGCGATGTTGTCAGGAATAACGTGAATAACCGAGCTAAGGGAGCCTTTTGCACCGTATAAGTTAAAACCAGATAGGGCTTCTAGGGCCGCTTTCGCCATGCCCAAAGAGCTAGCGTTTAGTTCCACGCTACCGCTGTTACTTTTAGCTCCGCGCTCCCAAATGCCGAAATCTGGCGTGCGATAAGCGCGTTCAATGTAGTACACCAGATTTTGGATAAAACACACTTCTTCGTCAGACCAAATCACATCTAATCCAGAGGCAATCATTTGTGTCAGGGTTAATAAAAAGACCGAGGTCGCATCAATTTGTAAATGCCCCCATTCGGCATCACCCACTACGCTGTCACCAGTGGCGGTATCATACTTGGCGTGCAGGGAATCAATTGGATGGCGTGATGTTTTAAAGGCTTCGACTTTGCTTGATTGCGCCATCATGGAGCGAAGCAGGGCACGCATGAGTTTTACGGTACGCTGCTGCAATTCATATTCACGACCATTGTCGCTGTCTACATTACGATAGGCTAGGGCTAAGCCCCACACGGCTAGAATGCTGTATACGTTATCTCTTACCCATGCATCTTGATAATTTCCATGTATGGTAATGGCGGTGCTGGCCGGTAATAGGCCGCTGACCGGGTGTTGTTTATCAAGTATGACCGATTTAACTTGTTGATAATAAGCGTCTAGTTTGGTGTTTAGTTCTAAATTGTGCATACAAGATCCTAATTAATTCATAGGAAGCGAATCAATCTGCTTCCGTCTATGCGCAGCGTATCTAATTTGTGATACACAAATATGATACCCACGCTGAAAATGAGTAATGCCAAGTTGTGAATGCTTATATCATCTAACTTGGCTGGCTAATAGTGAACAATAGGTTAAAGGCCATTTCTGTGTTTCTTCGTTATGGCCATTAGCGATGCAATATGGCAAAAATACCAGCAAAGATTGCGCCACGGTGCGCTTAACTTATCAAGCAGTACTGCTAAAGGCCGTGTTTACGCGGGCACAGCGCAATTCACCTAAGAGCGCAAAGCGTGATGGGCCTTGGTGACCGTCAACCATGCTTGTTTACTTAACAACAGTCTATTGTTTTAAGGATGTAACATAGCGCATATAACGCCCAACTTAAACGTTTAAGTTTTTACGGTGTTTTTTATTTCTCTTTCACTGTTGTTCGAGAGTGAACGCTCGATAATGGTGCAAAGCAGTGCTTGAAAATGGCAAGATTTACATTTGTCGTTACAATTAGATGCAAATAAGAATTATTACTATTATGGTATTTGTGAGATACTAAGTTTCGAAACTTGGAGGAACTTAACGAAATGCGTAATGTGATTAAAGAGTGCGTGACCTTCGTTCACCACTGGAATGAAACACTGTTTAGTTTTAAAACGACTCGACAAAAATCTTTTACCTTCGAAAGCGGTCAATTCGTGATGATTGGCCTTGAGCTTGCCGGTAAACCGCTGATGCGTGCGTACAGTATCGCCAGCGCCAACTACGCAGATGAACTTGAATTTTTCAGCATCAAAGTACCCGATGGCGCGCTTACGTCACAGTTACAAAAAATTCAGGCGGGTGATGAAGTTATGCTCACTACTCGCGCAACCGGTACCTTGGTACCTGGTTACTTACAGCCCGGTAAAAACCTGTATTTATTGAGCACAGGTACGGGCTTAGCGCCGTTTATGAGCATTATTCAAGACCCCAATATTTATGAGCAATACGACAAGATCATACTGGTTCACGGAGTGCGCTGGGCGTCAGAACTGGCTTATCAACAAGAGATTGAAGTGTCATTGCCGAACAATCCGTTCTTTGGCGATCTTGTGCAAGACAAACTACTGTATTACCCAACTGTGACTCGAGAGCCTTACCAGTACAACAGTCTAAAGACAGAGGATGGTTTGTGCACCCATGAAGGACGCATCACAGATTTACTGTTGTCGAATAAACTCACAAACGATTTGAATTTAGCGGATATCGACCCAGAAAATGACCGATTCATGCTTTGTGGTAATGACGCGATGTTAAAAGATCTGGCTGGAATATTAGATGCCAAAGGCTTTATGAAAGCCAACTCACGCTCACAAGGGCATTATGTTATAGAACAGGCATTTATCGAAAAATAACGCCATGGCTCTTTGGCAATAGCAGAGCGGTCTAATGAGCGCGATGATAATGAGGTGGTGAGTACTAGGCTCACCGCACTGCTAATATCAATGTTAACTACAGGCTCTTTACTGCCAGTTTATTATCTTACATTTCCTTTCTTTTTCTGTCCTGCTAACGCTTTTATTTATGAAGCTACTTTTGTCCATCAAGCAAGTTAACGCACTCGTCCGCAAACGCTAACGTATGCTCCCTGCTTTGGCTGTTACTCACTATGACTGAACCTTTAGTTTTATTTATGGGCGAATGACGTATTTCGTTCTAATATTGAAGGGTTTTGCCTTAGTTGTTATTTACTTTGCCTATATATATTCTCAATACCCAATTAAAAAACCTTAAATTTAGTTCAGTCAAAATACATGGCAGACGTGGGTTTTAGCGTTAGGGGAAATGCTTGTGGGGGAGGTGCTATTCTCTCATTAGAAGCTATGGCTATCATGGGCAAGTTGGGTATCAAATTGTACTTCTCAGAGTATGGTGAATAAAGTAATCATAACTAAAGACTCTACTGGAAAGCGTCTCGCTTAGTTTCAGTCATTAGAGCGCGTATTTTCCAGTGACATAAAACGTTAGACTTCAAGGAGAGATAAAGGTGATTTCACATATGACGCTAGGGACCAATAATCTGCAAAAAGCTCAACAATTCTTCGAAATAATATTGAAACCCTTGGGGGCAAAACCAGTCGCCAAGACCAGCGAAGTTGTTTTCTTTGCCTTTTCGAATTCGGAGACAAAGCTCGCTGTAACAAAGCCGTTTGACGGAGACTTAGCGACTGCAGGGAATGGCACTATGCTAGCGTTAAAGGCGTCTAGCCAAAACGTGGTAAAAAGCGTGTACAAACTGGCAATTGACTTAAAAGCAGCATCCGAAGGCGAACCGGGTCCAAGAAACAATGGAGCCTATTTTGCTGCATATTTTCGTGATTTAGATGGCAATAAAATCGCGGTATTTCATCGAAGTGACGACGCAAATGCCTAATACCAATCCGCATTAATAAGTGCCCCCTCAGAATGCGTCCA
>TARA_R100000687_G_scaffold42722_1_pt1 | contig 74279 bp, 75 predicted proteins | sample TARA_R100000687 | Tara Oceans TARA_R100000687 (sample SAMEA2622685) | marine metagenome | biome: marine biome (ENVO:00000447); feature: mesopelagic zone (ENVO:00000213); material: "saline water (ENVO:00002010), including plankton (ENVO:xxxxxxxx)" | depth 600 m
TGCAGCGGTTTTTGCAATATTTGGAGGCAAAATCCCTAGGACCCCTCATAGGCCATGACCAGACCGGACACCACACCCATCCCGAAGTTGAGAGCGAAGATACGGCTCCAGAAATGATACAGTTGCTTGAACACCGGGTTGCGGGTGCGCAACCAGCATCCTTCCAGTACGGCCAGGTAGCTGGCCAGCCCGATGGTGATCGCTGGAAAGATGATATGGAAAGAAACGGTGAAGCCAAACTGGATCCGTGCCAGTAGTACGGCGGTTTCTTGCATAGTAACTCCTCGGCCGATCAGATCGACTTGGCCAGAAAGGTCGTTTCTTGTGAAGTGCGAACCTGGTGTCCCTGAAAGTGGAAGGTCAAGGTTGACATCGCTGATCGGATATCCTGACTGCAGACTCTGTAAGGCAGCCAGGCGGCGTTATTTTCGAGTAGATCTATTTCGGCAGGTCCGTAGAGCTCAAACGTAGCGTCGCCGTTAACCGAAACTCGTACCAGGGATTCAGCGGGATCAAAGCTCTCAACCTTGATACCGTAGTTATTACAGATGTGGTGCTCACCCAGTCGGGTAAACAATGCGTCACGATCACGACGGATTGCGACCAGCAGGTCGGTGGTGCTGGTAAAGCCATACAGGACTGCGCTGCAGGCTATGGTCAACACTGCACCGTAGCCAGCCAGTCGCGGACGCATCAGAGGAGAGGGTCTCTGTTCAAGCTGCGCTTCGGACGCAAAGCGGATTAGCCCGGTGGGACGGTTCAGTTTGACCATGACGGAGTCGCAGGCGTCGATACAGGCTCCGCAGTCGATACAGGCCGCCTGAAGACCGTCGCGAATATCAATGCCGGTGGGACAGACCTGCACACAGATACGGCAATCCACACAGTCACCGCTGTCGGTGCCAGCGTCACGCTTGTGTGCACGGGGCTCGCCACGGCCAGCGTCGTAGCTGACCGTACGGGTGTCGCTATCGAACATCACGCCCTGGAAGCGGGAGTAGGGACAGGCGTGCAGGCATATTTTTTCCCGCACCAGACCTGCGTTCACATACGTCAGTCCCGCCATGATCGCCAGCCAGCCTGCCACTGCGGGGCTCAGTTCAAACTGCAGAGCTTCTGATATCAACTCGCGGATGGGGATGAAGTATCCGGTGAAGGTAAGCGCGGTCAGGATTGCGAGCAGTATCCAGAGCAAGTGCTTGGTGACGCGTCTCAGCAGGCGCTCTGTGCTCATCCAGTTGCCTTCCAGGCGTACCCTGACGTTGGCGCGACCTTCGGTCATATCCTCTATACGAATGAACAACCAGGTCCAGATGCTCTGTGGGCAGGCAAAACCGCACCAGACCCGCCCCCAGGCAACAGCGAGACAAAACAACAGGGATGCACTGGCGATCAGGATACCGGTCAGCAGCGGGAGGTCGTACCAGGAGAGGGCTGTACCAAACAGGATAAGCTTGTGCTCGCCAAACGAGAACATCAGCCATGGTTGACCACCGACCTGCACCCAGACCAGGCCGAAGAACAGTGCGAGCAGCGGCCAGCTGGTCAGTCTTCGCAAATTCTGGAATCGGCCTTTGGTGAGACGGACATGAAACTTACCGTCGCGGGCAAAGGGTGGCGCGTAATCCTGAACAACGGGTATCTTTTCCATTGTGGTTCATCCCCAGACCTTTAACCCGGCACAGATTACGCTTGCGGCTGAAATAGGATCAGGTATAAATAAATAAAATATAATGGGTACAGATTGGGGGCGAGATGGAAGTCGAGTACCGGTATCAACAACTGGAGAACTGGCTGCTGCAGGGGATCCTGGAGCAGCGCTGGCGTCTCGGCGAACGCTTGCCGTCTATCCGTACCCTGTGCCAGGAGCAGGGCCTGTCCAAAGCGACGGTCCAGCACGCGTTGCAGCGACTGGAGGCACAGGGGCTGGTGGAGGCCCGGCCCAAAGCGGGCTATTTCGTGGCATTGCAGCCGGATGGTGTGAAAAAGCCCCTCAGCCGTGCCCGGATTGAAGCGCCCCGCTCTGTTAGCGTCAGTGACCTGCTGCTCGACATCATGCGTCGCAGTGCTGCTTTTGACCTGTTGCCGGATCTGCACAGCGGTCATCTGCCACCGGGAATTGTTGCACTGAATCGCTCGATCGGTCGCTCGCTGAGGCGGCAGAAGGGAGAGGATTATCAGTACTATGACGAGCCGGCGGGCGATTTGCAGTTGCGCGAGCAGCTGTCGTTGCATACTGCCCGCCGAGGATGGGCTGTCTCACCGGATCAGCTGTGTATTACGTCGGGCTGCCAGCATGCTCTTTTTCTGGCGCTGATGGCTTGCTGTGAGCGCGGGGATGTGGTGGCGGTGGAATCCCCGGGCTTCTATGGTGTTCTTCAACTGCTCGAACAGTTGGACCTGCGCGTTGTCGAGGTTCCCACGTCAGCAGAAACCGGCCTGGATATCGAAGCGCTCGAGGAGGTGCTGGAGCGCTGGAAGGTCAGGGCCTGCATCGTTTCACCTGCGTTTGCGACCCCCGGCGGCGCGCTGATGCCACTAGCGTCGAAGCGGCGACTGCTGGCACTGGCTGAGCGCCATAATCTCGCGGTGATCGAGGATGACATCTACGCCGATACCGCCCTGGGGGCATCGCCTGACCCGTTAAAAGCACTAGATAGTGAGAACCGGGTCGTTCTCTGCAGTTCCTTCTCCAAGAGCCTTTCGCGCGATCTGCGTCTGGGGTGGATCTCCGGTGCGCGATGGCACGACCGAATTCAGCACCTGAAGCTGGTCACCCAGTTGGCCGGCAGCCGTTTTCTCCAACATGGCGTTGCCGAGTTTATGGCTGATGGCGGCTTTGCGGCGCATCTGCGCCGGCAGCGCAATGAGTTGCGCGCCAATCGTGACCGCTTGATTGCAGAACTTCACACCTGGCCGGGAGAGGTTCGCGTGAGCACGCCCCAGGGTGGGCTGGCCGTTTGGGTAGAATTGCCCCGTCACGTAGACACGCTTGGGGCCTACACCCAGGGTCTGGAACAGGGAGTGGTCATTACACCGGGCCCGCTTTTCTCGGTGTCGGGACAGTTTGCGAACTGCTTGCGCATCAGCTTTGCCCACCCCTGGAATGCTTCCCGGGTTGAGGCGCTGAGGCGATTACCGGCACTGCTGTAGCTATCAACTGAACAATCTGTACCTATTGATATTAATATTTTTGATCCTGATCATTAACTGCTCCCGCCGGTAGTCTGCCATTCTGACCACGAATTTTCAGGGGTAAGATCAGGTGTATAACTACGATTCCTATGACCGAGCCCTGGTTCAGGCGCGGGTAGAACAGTTCAGAGACCAGGTATCACGCCGTCTCAACGGGGAGTTGAGCGAGGACGAGTTCCTGCCGCTGCGCTTGCAAAATGGCGTCTACCTACAGCGCCATGCTTATATGCTGAGAGTCGCCATTCCATACGGCACGCTGTCCTCCGGTCAGCTTCGGACGCTGGCAACGATCGCCGACCGGTACGACCGGGGATACGGGCATTTCACTACCCGGCAGAATATTCAGTTCAACTGGATCGAGCTGGAGCAGGTGCCGGACATCCTGCAGAAACTGGCCGACAACGATATGCACGCGATCCAGACCTCCGGTAACTGCGTCCGTAATATCACTACCGAAGCGTTCGCAGGCGTCGCCGCGGATGAAAAGATAGACCCTCGTCCGCTGGCGGAGATCATGCGGCAGTGGTCTACGGTTAACCCCGAGTTTCTGTTCCTGCCACGCAAGTTCAAGATCGCCATTTCCTCATCCGATGCCGATCGGGCGGCGGTGCGCTTGCACGATATCGGCCTGTATCTCTACCGGGGCGAGGCAGGCGAGATGTTGCTCAAAGTCATGGTGGGCGGCGGCCTGGGGCGCACCCCAATGCTCAACGAACCGGTGCGTGAAGCCTTGCCCTGGCAGCACCTGTTAACCTACGTCGAAGCAGTATTGCGCGTCTACAACCGCTATGGGCGCCGGGAAAACAAATACAAGGCGAGAATCAAAATCCTGGTCAAATCACTGGGCGTTGAAACCTTTGCCAATGAGGTCGAGCGCGAGTGGGTCCAGATCCGCGATGGTGCCGCCGAGCTTACCGCCGAGGAGTATGAGCGTGTTGCTCTAGGCTTTGCGCCGCCGCCCTATGGGCGTATCGATGCATTGGATCCTGAATACGGCGCCTGGCTGGCACGCGATGCAAGCTTTGCGGCGTGGGCACAGAACAATACCCGGCCGCACAAGGTACCGGGTTACACTTCGGTTGTGTTATCGACAAAGCCTGGCGCCTCGGCCCCACCTGGGGATGTCACCGGAGAACAGATGCGGATAGTCGCTGATCTCGCGGAGAAGTATGGATTTGGGGAAGTTCGGGTTGCGCATGAGCAGAATCTGGTTCTACCGGATATTCGAAAACGCGATCTGTATGTGCTCTGGAAAGCCCTGCAAGCACACAACCTGGCGACGCCAAATGTCGGGTTATTGAGCGATGTGATCGCTTGCCCTGGCGGTGACTACTGCTCTCTTGCGAACGCCCGCTCACTCCCAGTCGCCCGTGCAATCCAGCAGCGCTTCGATGACCTGGACTTCCTCCACGATCTCGGCGGCCTGAGTCTGAATATTTCGGGATGCGTGAATGCCTGTGGCCACCACCATATCGGCAATATCGGGATTCTGGGCGTCGACAAACATGGCGAGGAGTTTTTCCAGATCACCATCGGAGGTGCTCAGGGCAAGGCGAGCTCTATCGGTAAAGTGATCGGCCGGGCGTTCCGGGCTGAAAAAGTTCCGGAAGCCATCGATCAGTTGCTATCAGTTTATCTGAGGTATCGGGAAGTGGAGGAGCGGTTTGTGGATACGGTGTGGCGCATCGGACTCAAGCCGTTCAAGGAGGCGGTATATCAACAGGACACTGTCAAGGCGGAGGTGAGCACATGAAAAATACGCTTGGGCTGGTCGACGGAATCGCGACCCATCTCACCGATGATGAGTGGGTACTGGTCGCTGACCGTCAGGATCTTCCGGGTGAAGCAAGGAAGATCGTTTCTCTGGAGCGGTGGAAAAAAATGATGCCAATGGACCGGTCTGAAGCGCACCGATACGGCGTCCTCCTCAGGCCTGATGATGACCCGGATGGGATTCTGCCCTGGATCGACAGGGTCCCGCTGATCGCGCTACAGTTCCCGAGCTTTCGCGATGGACGTGCCTACAGTCAGGCCAATCTGCTTCGAACCCGCTACCAGTTCAAAGGCGACCTGCGAGCGGTCGGGGATGTCTTACGTGATCAACTGGTTTTGATGCGCCACTGTGGTTTTAGCTCATTTGTTGTACGTGAGGATAAATCCGCGGCGGATGCACTTAAGGGACTGGCTGTTTTCGACTTGATTTATGCCCGCTCAGTAACAAACCCCGAGCCCTTGTACAGACGACGGGGCTCGAAGTCATAAGCAGATTATCTACTTTTAAAATCGGTCGATGCTTCGAATCAAGGGCTCTACAGCCACAGCTACGGCTACGGCTACGGCACAGCATCTGCCGCGGCCCCGGCAAGGTGGGAATTGACTATGGGTTGTTCGCCAGATGAACGCACGCGGTTCCTAATATTCCAGCTCTACGCGTATTTAAAGCGCTATTGCTTAGCGTTAATCAGGGAAAGTGGTGGTGGCTAGATCCCCGGACATCCAAACCAACTCGCGAGCCAACCTGACCGGTATTCTCTGGATGACTGTGGCAATGGCCTTTTTTTCACTGGAAGATGCACTATTCAAGGAAGCTGGTCAATCCATGGCGAGCGGGCAGGTGATTTTTCTGTTCGGTTTGGGGGGCGCGATCGTTTTCTGGCTGGGGCTGCGCTGGCGAAAGGAGCCGATTCTGGTTGCCATACAATCACCTGTTATGTGCGTCAGGATGGTGTGCGAAGTTATCGGTCGAATGTTTTACTTCCTGGCATTGGCGTTAACGCCGTTGTCCGCCACCACGGCAATCCTGCAGGCGACTCCCGTTGTTGTGGTATTGGGTGCTGCGATATTTTTTAGCGAAAGGGTCTCCCTCCTGAAATGGCTGGCTATAGTCACAGGCCTGGTCGGAGTTCTGATCATTCTGCGCCCCGATAGCAATGACTTTTCAGCACTCTCGCTACTGGCCGTGGTGGGGCTCATTGGCTTTGCCGGGCGCGATCTGGCGAGCAGGGCCGCACCGGTATCATTGAGTACATACGTACTCGGTTTTTACGGCTTTCTCGCTATTATCATCGCCGGTGGGATCGTCTCGCTATGGAATGGAACTCAAATTGTCTGGCCCGATGGCGATGCGAGCCTTGCCTTGGCAGGAACCATCTTATGCGGCGTGATCGCCTACATCGCACTGATGAAGGCGATGCGTACGGGAGAAGTCTCTACGGTCACTCCATTCAGGTACTCCAGACTGCTGTTCGGCGTAGCACTTGGCTATTTCATTTTTGATGAAGCACTGAGCCCGTCATTTTGGCTTGGGAGTCTGGTTATCGTCAGTTCTGGTCTTTTTATTATGTTGCCCAGCAGGGGTCCTACCCCGACTGCATATCCAAAGACGGAAGGTACCCTCTAACTGTTATTTTCAGCTGAGGACCAGCGCTACAATCAAATAAATACTGACAATGAGCAGGAATGTCATTGCTGCCCCAACGGCAACGAAGACACCGAATCTGCCCGACCTGAAGTCTCTTTCTCGATTCTTCGAGCTTTGAACGCCAAAAAAACTGGCGAGTACACTTCCTGCAACCTGAAACAGTGAGACACTGGTATCTTGTATTCCATCCATCGGTCTACCCATGCTAAATCCCCAAGCAGTACATTGCCTCTCGAGCGCGCGACGTAACCGTATCTGGTCAACAGCTATAGCAATAGGCACAGATTGTAAAAACTCGATCAGGATAGAACGACTCATCCAAGGGCACGGGTTACCAGGAGTTACTTGAAAAAATAGTTGAAGGTGGAAGTCAAACAATCGGGAGTTGGTGTGCTGTATGCCTTCTAACGAGCAAAGGTTGGCGGATACCGCGCACCGCAACTGCGGGTGTTGAACGTCGGCTTAGAGGACGCAGCTGTCAGCCAATGACGGTGGAAGATTGTCTATAATCCGTTAAAATAACATTAATACGGATTATTAAAGGACCCCTCTCATGCCGAAAGCAGGCCAGGCACGTGTCCCGACCACAGCAGACTGGCAACGGGTCTTCGAGGTCATCCAGGACCATCGCCACCCGGAAAAGAATACTGCGATCATGCAGATCAGCGCGAAACTTGGCCTGCGTGCCCAAGAGATCGCCCTGCTCCAGATCAAGGAGATTGCCCGCCTGAAGAAATCCCCGCCCGGGTTTACCCTGTATAAAGTGATGTCGCTGCCGGCGGCCTACACCAAGGGTGCCAATGCCATGGGGCGATCAAAACCCAGGTATGCACGGCGAACCGTGAGTTTCTCCGTCGAGGCGTTTGACCAGGTTGTCGCGCAGATTGTCGATCTGGCGAAAGCCGGTATAGAAGTAGATCCAAAGCGTTTTTATCCCACGGTCAAGAAGCGCGCTGGGCAATCGCGGGACCTACCGCTCGTGGACGAGGATCTGAGGGAAGCGCTGGCGACCTACCTGGCTTTACGGCTCGACAAGCATCCAGGCGCCAAGCCCACGGATCCCCTTTTCATCACCCAGAAAGGTGTCCCCTACTCCCCAAATACCCTACAGGAACACATGGCGCTGATTTTGAGGGGCTGGGCCGGCATCGAAAAGGCCAGCTCTCACAGCGGCCGACGCTCCGTGATCACGGACATTATCCACAAGCAGAAGAAATCGTTGAAGGTGGCCCAGAAGGTCGCTGGTCACAAATCAGCCAGTACAACTGTTATCTACGATGAGCCCCCGGAAGAAGCCATCAGCGATGCGTTGAAGAATCTTTCGTAGTTGATGTCTGGCGGAAACCTGATAGATCAAACCCATGATCACTGGATAGCTTTACTGCCGCTAGTGCTGAGTGTGTGGCCCCATAACTAGTTCCATGCACAGCTTAGAGATCGCCAACAGGCGATATGCCAAGTGTGCAATCCCAGACGAAGGGGTTGAATATCCATAAACCCGCTATGCAAGCCAACATTATCAGGCAGATCCAGAATGAAAGAGGAACTTTGTCTCTGAAAAATTTGAAGCGCAACTCTTCTTCCAACCATCCAATTTGCAGTTCCCAGTAGAATTTGTAATGTGCATACCAATTACTAAAAAGAATCTGCTTACTAATGCAGTCTGAAAAAAACCGGCTCTCTATATCAAGCAGTTGCCTTTCACATTTAGAAATTTCTTCTTGGCCTTCCGCCCCTTTAAGAGTCAAGTACAACATCTTAAGCTCGTAGTAAAGTTTGGTAAGAGATGCGCCAGCTTCATTATATCGATGCTTGTCATGTGCATAGAAACCCACATATAAGCTAACTACACCTAAAACCACGAATGTGGCTGACGTAAACTGCGTGGCGAGATCTGTATATGCGAGCGAAAATATACCGAAAGCTATTGATGTAAACCCAATCCAACCTGGAATTTTTTCAATAATATCGTATGTGGCGAAGTGCTTTTTTGCACCGAAACCAACGTCATACCCACGTTCGGCAATTGCCTTAAGCAAATCAGATTTATTCATGGCTTTCTCACAAAATGGGGACTTTTATGCTATCTCTGGCCACCACTACCCCGCCCTTGAGGGCGTAGCATTCGACGAAATGGTTTCCTTGAAAATCTGCAGATTCTTTCCTCGAGTTATTGCCATTATTTGAGTGCTCAATTTGCCCTCGAATACAGTCTCGGCTCTTAGCCTCGACGCCTCGATTTAGTATTTTCCACCTCACTTCAAAGTCACCTTCGATATCGTGCTCTACGATATTGAAGATAAGCTTCCTGTTGTTACTAATGCCAAAACCCTTTTCGAGCATCAAAAGCAAACTCCTTGGCAATCCCTGCCTTTGATGCACAGCACAGTCAATTTTCAGGCTATAGCGAACATCGACCGGGTAGAAATCCTCTATGAACTGCTCCGTATTACGCCATGCTTGCTCCGATAGGGCGGACCTATTTTCAGCATCGGAAGCCGGGAAGTTACGGCCATAGACCATTTTCCACTTATCATTCACAGAGTCGTCTTTCTCAGCCTCGATGGCTTTCAAACATAACTCATAAGCATCACTAGCTTTACTTTGAAACCGTTTTTTAACTTTTACATTCTGATTGCTACCAGGAGCTTTGTAGTGGTCTTGGTCAGGCTGGTCTGCCATATACTTGAAGAAATCCCTACTAAGCCAATCGAAGTAGAGAAAACTTTTATCATCGAATTCTACTGTTGAGTTCATGAAATTGTACGCTAGGGTGTCGATCAACAAACCGCCCATTACAACACCGTGTTTGTTCTTCCATGCCCTAGCCATTTTGCATAAAAGCCTCAAATTACGATTTTTGGCTTCATTCAGTTCTTTTATCGCCTGCATTTCCTGTCGCGGTTTAGTTATCTTCCAGCTTCCGCCATTATAAGAGTCTGGGTATTTAAAATAGCTATTGCCATCCTCGTCTACTTCTTCAAAAACTGGCTGAACTTCTACATGAAAATTTGAGTAGGTAACTGTGACTACTAGACGATCAACACGGATGTCTGTTTTTGGGTACCTTACTTTAATTGCATCTTTTACATCAGTCAGAAGCTGTGACTGCTTTCCGTCTTTGTAATTTTCCCACTGCGCTTTTGGCATGATGTAGAGCATGTCTAAATCAGATATACCTTTTATGCCCGTATACCGTCCATACGATCCAACTTGGATTGTGTTCGCCTCTTTAGACTCTGTATCTCTAAACTTTTTATTCAAGCTGGACGTGATCTCGCCATATCGGAGACTAATTTGTTCAGCGTTGTCGACTTTCAAGTTGTCCAGGAACATTTGGAACATATCTGAAACTGACATTGATATCCTTACCTTTCGATTCTGAAGCTGTTGTCCGTTAACAAAATTGCCGTCAGTTCAATCTTCTCTCAAGCGTTCAAGTACAACTCCGACATCCCATCCAGGTTAGCCTTCACCTTTTCCCAGTCCGGCATGGCTCGGTTCAGCAGCTGGTAGAACTGTACGCTGTGATTGTGTTCTTTCAGGTGACACAGCTCGTGAATAATGACGTAGTCGATACAGCGGGTAGGCGCTTTCACCAGCTGGGGATTCAGCGCAACGCGCCCATTGGGGGAGCAGCTACCCCACTGTGTTTTCATCGGACGGATGGACAGGGGCGGCACCTGCTTAATCCAGGGCAGTCGGTCAGTGACTAACTGTAGTCGACGGGATAGCACAATCTTCGCCCGGTTCTGGTACCAGCTATCCAATGCGGCTTTTACTGTCTTTTTGTTCGGTGACGCGAGGTCGATGCAGATCCGTCCCCGCAGCAACTTCACCGGTTCCTGCTCGTCGCTCTGCTTCACTTTCAGGGTATAGCGTCGCCCCAGATAGAAGGCGGTCTCGCCGCTGACATATTCCCGCTCCAGGACATCGGCGTTGCGGGTTTCGATATCGCGCAGATGTTTACTGACCCACTGGGCGCGCTTCAGGAGTGCCTGCTTGGCCTCGGACAGGGTGGTCTCCGGCGGTGTTTCCACCTCTACCAGTCCGTTGGGATGGACGTGGATACGCGCCTTGCGGACACCCGTGGCCGGCCGCTTTGTGCGCTGGCGCCAGAGGAACGCCAGGCGCCGTCCGCCATACTGCACGCTGTGCGTTGGTTCCAGAGTGGCGATATCAGTCATGATTCAGGCCCACGCGGACAATGTGCACGATCTGGTCGAGTAGCCGATTGGCTTTGTCCAAGCCAAAGCGCTGGAAGAGCGTGGGCAACAGGGCCTTGCGGATACCCTTGTCCACCCCAGTGGGATTCAGGGTATTCTGGGCTACGACTGTATGTACCGTCTCGTCGATCTGACGTGCCAGGCTGATCAGGGTCTCTGGCTCGGCGGCCATACCGGCATCCACAGCCTCGTCGCCGGCGATCAGCCGGAAGAGCCCGAAATACGCCTTGGCGTGGGGATTGTCTGCCAGCTCATCGGGAATGCCGGGTGTTTTGCGAGCCCTCACTTCCTCCTCGAACCCTTGGAACAGTGCGTACTGCTTGGTCGGGTGATCAAACAGAGCCTCGGCTTCCTCAATGGCTTTCTTCAGCAGTTCGGAAAATACCTTCTTGGCATAGGGGTCGTCCTCGAGGTCCTGTTCTATGGTTTTCCGGGTACGGGTACGAATAGTGTCCGCCTCGTTGCGGGTCTTTTCGTCGTCCCAGTCTTCCGGGTCCCCGCCCAGTCTGGAGACGACGTAGGTACCCTCCCCTCGCGTGATTTCTACGCCCACCACGTCGCGATCGACCAGTTTGCGGATCTGCTTCTCGTAGGCGCTGTAATCTACTGTTTCTTGGGCATCCTGCCGGGCGATTTTGCGCAGCTCTATAAACCACTTCAGGTCGCGCTTGTAGGTATTGACCATCTCTTCGGTGAAAGACTTGTCTTCGAAAAACGATCTTGAGGACCTGGCCACCTGCAGGCACATGCCGAACTCTGTGAGGGCAGCATAGAAGTTCTCGCGGATCTCCTGCCGGGTGTCGTACTCGACCCCGTCCGGATCAGTGTCGTATTTGGGCATCAGGACCTTGCGATAGGCTTCCACATCCTGGTGGTTCTTCACCTCACTGAAAAACGCCCAGACCCGCTTGTGCAGCTGCGGCAGTTGCTTGTATTCGGTCGCCACATTGGCATACAGGCCATCGATATCATCGATATCGAATCCTCCCTGGGTGTGCTCCTCCAGATTCCGGTAAGTCTCTATGGCTGTGTCCAGCTCCTTGAGGATGCCGCGATAGTCGATCAGCAGACCGAAGGCCTTTTCCTCGTGAAGTCGGTTCACCCGAGCGATTGCCTGGATCAAGTTATGGCCCTTGAGTGGCTTGTCGATATACAGCACCGCATTGCGTGGCTCGTCGAAGCCGGTAAGCAGCTTGTCCACCACGATCAGCAGGTCCGGATCTCCGTCCATCCCGAAATGCTCGATGGTCTCCCGCTCGTACTCATGGGGATCACCCGGCATGTTGTCCTTCCACCACTGCTGCACCTCGGGCAGTTCAGCTTCATCCACCTCACTGTGGCCCTCGCGGGTATCCGGTGCAGAAATCACGATACGCGATGAGACCAGCCCGGTTTCATCCAGGAAACGCTTGTAGCGGATGGCGGATAGTTTGCTGTCACAGGCCACCTGTCCCTTGAGGGGCTTATCCAGCTTCTTGAAGTTCTCGCTGAAATGCAGAGCGATGTCCCAGGCGAGCAGGCGAATGCGATTCTCAGCGCCGTAGACGGCGCCACGCTTGGTGTACTTGCGCTTCAGGTCCGCCTTCTGATCATCAGTCAGGCCGCGGGTGATGGTCTCGAACCACTTGTCGATGGCCTGCTGATTCACGTCCAGCGCAGGACGGCGCTCCTCGTAGAGCAGCGGTGCCACGGTGCCGTCATCCACCGCTCGGCGCATAGTGTAGGCATGAACAATTGGGCCGAAGGTCTCCTCCGTCTCCCGCCGGTCTTTCCTCATCAGCGGCGTGCCGGTAAAGGCGATATAGGCGGCATTTGGCAGCGCCCTGCGCATGCGCTGGTGATTCTCACCACCGTGGCTGCGGTGACCTTCGTCCACCAGTACCAGGAGATTCTCACTGGGATTGTGGCAAGCCTTCATCTTGATGGCGGACAGGAATTTCTGCACCAGTGTGAAGATGACCCGTTGCTCACCATGGCCGATCTGGTTGGCCAGGTCCTTGCCGGAGCCCATGCGGGCCTGGCCAGCCTCTCCGCTACTTGCGGAGGTCAGGCCGAGAGCGCCCGACGCGGCGAAGGTTTGGGATAGCTGTTTCTCCAGATCCACCCGGTCAGTGACCACAATAACCCGGCACTGGCGAAGGGATTCGTGGAGCACCAGTAATTTACTCAGGAACACCATGGTGAAGGACTTGCCGGACCCTGTGGTATGCCAGATCACTCCGCCCTTTCGTGCCCCCTTGTCGTCCGCGCCGGTAATCTGGCGCAACAGGGCCTCGATGCCGAAGAACTGCTGGTAACGGGCAATGATCTTGTCGTGCTTGTAATACAGGATGTAAAAGCGCAGAAGAGACAGCAGCCGCTGGGGGCTAAGGACGCCGATCAGCAGCTCATCCTGCTCGGTGGGCAACACCGGGTTGGCCCAGAGCTGCTCAAAATAATGCCGCACCTTGGTGGGCTTGTCGGCAAACAGCGCGTCGATTTGCCCAGGGCTCAATGGCCGGTTCTTGATGGCCTCGCGCTCGGTCTCGCTGATTACCTCCTCTTCCCACTTGGACCAGAATTTGCGCGGTGTCTTGGTGGTGCCATAACGCCCTTCAGTCTGGCTGACAGCCACCAACACCTGGGCGAAAGCGAACAGGTAGGGAATCTCCTGCACACCCTGGTTACGGATCATCTGGCTTACGCTTTCGTCGATCATGGACTTATTGGGATTCCCCGAGGCTGCCCGTTTGGCTTCGATGACTACCACCGGAATGCCATTCAGAAAACCCACCAGATCCGGACGGCGGTGGCCGGTGGCCGCGGCGTTCTGGACTTCCAATTCCTCGGTGACGATATAGCTGTTCTGTTCGATGTCCTGCCAGTTCACCAGTGGAACGGTAGTTGCGTGACGCTTCCCATCCGGCATGAACTCGTTGACGGTGATACCCAGGGTGATCATGTCGTGCACCGCCTCATTGGCGGGCATCAAACCCTCGGCCAGACCGGGTGACGCCAGTGTTGTAAGAATCTGCTGGATACCCTCGTTGGACAGCGGATAACTCTTGCCCTTGTACTCGAAGCGGTGCTGACGCAGAAATTCAATAAGCACCGGACGCAACAGTACCTCCCGGGTAGAGTTGTCGCGTAGCTTCAATACATCGGTCGATGAGCGATACTCCCATCCCAGGCGCACCAGCATCGCCAGCGCCGGAATATGAGAGGCGTAGAGTTCGCTGGTGTTAGGTGTGTATGTGTTCATGGACTTGGCTTCATTTCCTGGCTCGCAACCGCCTCAGGCGGTGATCGCTTCGGCCTCTTCTTCATTTTTTACGCGGCGCTTGCCGGTCAGGAGTTGTTGCATAAGGGCCTTCTTTTCGGACTTAAAATACACAAGTTCCTTTTTTAGGGCCTGGATAACTTTATCTTGTTCGGAAATCACGGTGGCTATCGCTTTCTGCTCTTCCAGTCTGGGAACAACGACTGTGATTTTGGCGAAGTGGTTGTACTTCAGATTCCAAGTATCAGAAACCAGCCCCTGTGAGTGTCGAAAAAACAAGTGGATTATCGGAGGCAGCTTGAAGAGATAAGCAGCGAACCTAGAATCTACCAATTTGCTCGGCTTTAGTACTGTGTAAGCAGGGCTAACGATCCCTTCAAGCCCTGACAGGGCTGAGACGCCCTGCCACATTCGCATTGTGTTGTAGGCAATATCCCCTGGACATACTTTTAAATACTTTGACTTGTCCTCGCTTGACGTGTCTTTTCGACCAACATCGTCACGATAGATAATTCCTTGGTCCTGTGTAACCGATAATAGTGGGTAGTCCGACAGGCCGCTTTCTTTCCTTTCCTTGAAGAGATCGCCAAGCTTTTCGGACTGCCACTCCCCTTCAAACCCCGGCAACCGCTTCTTCCCTATCAACAACTGCTGCATCAGTGCTTTTTTCTGCTGCTCACTGTTGGCCAGAAAATGCTCTGTGGTAGCGATGGCTTCATCCCAGGTGGAGAGGATTTTGGCGATTTTTCGTTGTTCAGTGATTGGAGGACACAGAACCTGGATTTTTCTAAGCTCTTCTAATGATATCTCCTTAAAAGTACTGCCTTTGCTAAGTGCATTAATGCGGGAAATGATTGGAAAAGTCTGTAACTGATAGTGGTGAAAATAACTATTATGATCTTTTGAAACAGATATTCTTGCGGTACCCTGCGTCAAATTTGCTTCTGGCAAATCATCAGGAACTATAGCTAATTCACCTATATTCCCCCTAAGAGAAAATACAATATCTCCGGGATGGACCGAGGATCGGCGATATTTAAAGTGGATATCTTTACTTGTCTTTTGAAGTTTCTCCGGATCAATTTTGCCGCGAACATCGGAACTCTTAATATACGGCACCCCGTCAGTTATATGGGGTCCTGCTTGTACAATGCCGTACGATATTTTCTCCTTGACCACCTCGGATAGCATTTTTCTATCCCAACCGCCAGGCACGTTCACGTTTTACCTCCGACACCAGCCGCTCCCGGCTTCCTGACTCCCGCGGCACTAGCACCTCCCTGTGTGTCGTAACCCAGCTCCTTAAGGTAGCCATCCATTTCCAGCTCCAGTGCTTCCAGCTTTGCCTTGAGTTGCACTCGTTCTTCACGTACTGCCAACAGGTCAATTTCTTCTTCTTCCTCGAAGGTATCCACATAGCGGGGGATATTCAGGTTGAAATCGTTTTCCTTGATTTCTTCCGGGCTGGCGACATGGGCATATTTGTCTACGTCTTGTCTTTGTTTGTAGGTGTCGACGATCTTCTTAAGATTGTCTTCCGACAGGGCGTTCTGGTTCTTGCCCGCCTGATATTCACGGCTGGCGTCGATGAACAATACGTTGTTGTCTTGCTTATCCTGCCGAAAAACCAAGATGGCGGCGGGGATGCCGGTGCCGTAGAAGAGTTTCTCCGGGAGGCCGATGACAGCGTCCAGCAGGTTTTCTTCGATCAGTTTCTGCCGGATCTTGCCTTCGGAGGAACCACGGAACAGCACGCCGTGGGGGACGACCACGCCCATGCGGCCGGTACCGGGTTTCAGGGTCTCGACCATGTGGGAAATGAACGCGTAATCCCCCTTGGTTTTCGGGGGAATGCCGCGGCGGAAGCGCCCATGAGGATCATCACCGGCGCCGTCGTGGCCCCACTTGTCCAGGGAGAACGGCGGGTTGGCCGCTACGATGTCGAACAGCTTAAGCCTGCCGTCCTTGTCCAGCAGCTTGGGATTGCGAATGGTGTCGCCCCACTCGATACGGTGGTTATCCACGCCATGCAGGAACATGTTCATCTTGGACAAAGCCCAGGTGCTGCCGATGGCTTCCTGACCGTAGAGCGCAAAGCGCTTGGAACCGTCAAAAGCGTTCTTGATCTGGTTGGCGCATTTCAGCAGCAGTGAACCGGAGCCACAGGCGGGGTCACAGATCTCATCGCCCTCCTTCGGCGTCAGCAGCTCGGCAATGAGTTCGGAGACTTCCGGCGGGGTATAGAATTCCCCGGCTTTCTTGCCGGAGCTGGCAGCGAATTGTTTGATCAGAAATTCGTAGGCGTTACCGATAATATCCAGGCGACCGATACGGCTAGGACGCAGGTTGAGTTCGGTTTTATGGAAATCCTCCAGGAGGGACTTGAGGATCTCATTCTTTTGCTTCTCATCACCCAGCTTGTTGGAGTTGAAACTGATGTCCTGAAACACGTCGCTGAGCTTCTGGATGTTGGTTTCTTCTATAGCATGCAGGGCCTTGTCGATACGCTCGCCATTACCCGGTTCATGCCGGTGTTCATACAGGGCGTAGAAGTTGGCATCCGGTGGCAGGACGAAGCGCTCGTTTTTCATCAGCTCCCGGATCAGTTCGGGGTGATCGCCGTGCTCGGTCTGGTACTGCTCCCAGTGGTCCTGCCAGACGTCGGACAGGTACTTTACGAACAGCATGGTCAGGACGTAGTCCTTGTAAATGCTGGGGTCCACCGTGCCGCGGAAGGTATCGCAAGCCCGCCAGACGGCCTGGTTGATTTCTCGTTGGTTCACACTGTCGTTCATCTGAGTTCCTATATTTCCTTGAACCTATTGAATCAGTCCGCGCGCGACCAGCGTTAACTGCTGTTCACGGTTACGGATCAGTTGTTCTGTGAGCTGTTTCTCGCGCCGCGCGGTGTCCACAAGGTTCACGATTAACTGTTGCCGCTGCAGATCCGGTATGGGGAGTGGCAGGGATTCGAGGACTTGGCGGCGGATGCTGGTAACGACGCTGCCCTCCGCCGATTGCTCAAAGTAACGCTGCGCGGGGAATTCATTCAGGTACCAGGCCAGATACGCCGGCAACACCCGATCGTCCTTTACTCGCAATAAGTAGAATTGGGGCGCGCACACCGCCCGGCCCGGTACCTGATTAAGATAAACAGCAACGTTGCGATTCCCTCGCGCAATAAAGAGAACATCGCCCCCCTGCAGCCAATCGGGCTGTTTACGTCCCGTAGGCTCAGTGTTGGCCAACGCCTGCCAATCGACGCCCCGCTCAGCATCAGCGTTCTTGATCTGGACCACAGCCATCTCGCCGCGGGGCGCCTCTTTGATTGCGCCACGGAATGGGTAGCCGGGACGAACCGCGACAACATCGCCGAGGGGACTCAATTTAACTGCATCATTTTCCATGATGCATATTTAAGTCTTCAGGCGACAGACTGTCAAGCAATTAATATGCAGCATTCGACATGATGCACATGCTCCTTCTGTCATTTCGTTACGGAGCGGACATCGAAGCGGTCTTTTAAGTGCTACAATACTCCCCGCAAAATCTCCTAATATTCTGTTATTTATAAAGATATGGAAAAGGATAAACCGGACATAGAAGCGGACATCAAAGCGGCACTGGACCGTGGTGAGGACTCCGCGGCCATGGAGCCTCTACAAGTTAGCGATAGTGCTCCCGGGCGGGAAGCCCTGACCGAGCTCGCCATGGAGTTAACCGCGAAGTCCGCCGGGTTCAGCCGCAGCCTGCCTGATGGGGTTGTCAGTGCCTTGGCCGAGCTGGTTCGTTCCATGAACTGCTATTACTCCAATCTGATTGAGGGGCACGATACCCACCCGGTCGATATCGAGCGAGCCCTGCAGAATGACTACAGTGATGAGCCGCGCAAGCGAGACCTTCAGCTTGAGGCCCGTGCACACGTCACTGTCCAGCAATGGATTGATGAAGGCGGATTGATCGGTCGCGCTTCTTCGGTCGACGGTATCTGTGAACTTCATCGACGGTTTGGGGAGAACCTCCCGGAGGAGCTGCTCTGGGTCGACGACCCCGAGAGCGGCGAGCGGCTGCGTATGGCCCCTGGTGAACTCCGAAGTCGCGATGTCATTGTTGGGGACCATGTTGCCGTCAGTCCCGGCGCCCTACCCCGCTTTCTCCGTCGTTTCGAACAGGTCTATGGTCGACTCGGCAAGGCACAGACAACGATCTCTGCCGCGGCTGCCCATCACCGCCTCCTCTGGATACACCCCTTCCTGGATGGTAATGGCCGCGTCGCCCGCCTCATGTCATACGCCATGTTAAGAGAAGCCCTCAACACCGGCGGTATCTGGTCAATTGCCCGCGGCTTAGCCCGTCAGGAAGCACGCTATAAACAGCACCTGATGGCTTGCGACCAGCCCCGCCGCGGCGACCTGGATGGCCGCGGGAGTCGTAGTGAATCAGCACTTGCATCGTTCACCGAATTCTTCCTGCAGACCTGTATTGATCAGGTTGATTTCATGGAACAGCTTGTTGAGCCCAACAAGCTGCGCGAACGGATCCGACTCTGGGTTGAGGAAGAAATCCGTACAGATGGCTTGCCACCTCAGGCCGGGAGCGTTCTGGATGCGGTCCTGTACCGGGGTGAACTGCCTCGCGGTGACATTCCCGGGATTGTGGGGACCGGTGACCGGCAGGCAAGACGAATCGTTTCAGCGCTGCTGGATAGAGGGGTATTGCAATCGGCCAGCACACGAGCACCGCTACAAATCGCCTTCCCTGCCCGTCTGGCCGGCCGCTGGATGCCCGGGCTGTTCCCCGAAGCGGCTAGTTGAAGCTATGCATAATTTCCGGAAATGTGGCGGGCTACAGGAACGTACCTCGCTCACATCAACTTGGAGGCGAAATCCCCGCACAGACTCATCAAATCACTGCGCCGACCAGTGTTGAAGCGACAGACAGATACTACAATCGCAGCTAAGGCAACCCAGAATGCCTTAGCCGCACTCTTTTGAGCCGCTTCAGCAGACTCCAATGAATGTTTAAACTCACAGTACTGAAGATAATTAAAATAGGCTTCTGGACTCAGCACCCAATCTTGTAACTCGCGCCGATTCTCTACGAGCCCTTCGATTGTGTCCTGTTCGGCATTCAGGACAAAAATACTTCGACGGATGAACTGAAACTCCTTTTGAGAGACTCCAGTTGCTTCACACGCCTCCAACATCGAAAATGTCTTTTGTTCGAGCGCATACTCTATCAGCGCAATATACTTGTGTTTGTCCATGGCCCCCGCCACGTAACTTCAGAATAGGGACCAATGATAGCGGCGATTAGAGAACTCTTAAACTGACCGGACCGCTACGGCTTCCAAGGTAGGCAAGCAATAAAGGGATGTTAGGGATTACCTGTATGGAAGTCAGTAAAAATTCCAACGATAGAATTCGGCTATATCATTTCCTCAGTAAAAAATGGGCGCTAAGCGATCTCCAACACAGGCGTTTGAAAATATCCCGTCTTTTGGATCTGAATGATCCATTTGAATTTTTCAGTCTGAATATGGCTGACCCCGATTTCCGTAAATCAGTGCGCGATTCTATCCGTGATATAGCTAATGAAGCCGGGATGATATGTTTCAGTGAAAATTGGAATAGCCCTGTTCAATGGGCTCATTACGGTGATCGACACAGAGGGCTCTGTCTAGGGTTTTCCATCTCTCGCGACTCGGCAAAGAAGGTGAACTATGTCAAGGAGCGTGGAATACTTTTTGGCTCACTCACCCAACCAATGATCATGAAGTTAATGACTACGAAGTATATAGAGTGGGCCTACGAGAAGGAGTACCGCCTCTTCCTTGAACTCAAGGAGCGGGAAGGCGACGGCAATTATTACGTTGATTTCGGCCCCGATCTCCAGTTAGAGGAGGTTATTGTAGGAGCGAACTGCGACGTTGACCGGGAGGAACTGAGAATGAGCCTCGGAGAGAGGGACGATTCTGTAAGAGTTTGGAAGGTGCGGCCTGCATTTAAGAGCTTCAATATGACTCGAAAACTGGACTGGGCGTTTTAAGCGGAGTAACGCATGGAGGCCGATCAGGAGAGCAAAGCCGCCAGCGCCAATATTGAGCGGCTAGTGACACAGATGCCCGCCAGTTTGGCTGAAAGAGAGGCAAAGTTTTCCAGCCAGCTCATCCGAGCCAAATTGAATCCGGCGAAAAAACTCGAACGACTGTACTCGTTCATGAACGAGTTGTACTCGCATATTTTGAAGTACACACCCTGCCGGAAGGGCTGCAATGCATGCTGCCACTATAAAGTTTCGGTGAGTGACATCGAGATTGCCCACATAGAAGCCCATACAAAGAGGAGGCGGAACAAGATATTCTCACCGAAATCCGAGTTCCACGGGACTCCATGCCCGTTCCTTCATCAGGGAAGCTGCTCAATTTACGAGGCCAGACCCCTGGTTTGCCGACGACACGTTACCCTCACCAGCACCAGCTACTGGTGCGACCCCAAGGTAAGTTTCGATAAATCATTTCCAATGATTCAAATTTCTAGTGTGGATGAGGCTTTTGAACACATTCGCAAGACATCAAATTCAGTGGAGACATACGACATACGTCAAGTCTTCGGCGATTAGCGCGGTTACTATGCCACTTTCCACGCTAACGGAGATAATACGCCCAGCGCTCCCGAATCTCTTCTTCAGTTGGCCTTTCTTCAATCCGGAATTCCGGCAATCGCCCATCTGTGTAGACGTAAAGATAACCCCAGTCGTATTCCTCCAGCTTTGAGTCTTCCCGGATCCCTGTCGCCGGCCAGGCACACTTCTCGTAATTCGAGGTTTTTTTGATCAACGCATCGTCCTCCGAGGGTGCTAAGCCTTAGCTGAGGCCCTGGCTGGCTTTCCCCGACTATCTTTGCGGGTCTCTCGACAGCCCTCGCGATAGTTGGAGCATCCCCAGAAAAACCCGTGTTTGCCTTTGATCCGACGTAGCTGACCGTTACAGCCTTCGCGAGTGCAGGGGTGAGTAGTGGCAGTCTTCGCACCTTTCCCGGACGTGCGCTTCCGGGTCGTTTTCCGGGGTGGCGTCCGGTTGCCCTTCAGCGCCGCCGGGATCACCAATCCACCGGCTCCCTCCTCCACCAGGCCTTCCACGTGCCCCTGGATGCTGCTCATAAAATGAGCAAGCGTCTCGTCGCCTTCCACGATTTGGTTCAGATTGAGCTCCCACAACGCCGTCATGTCGGGGAGGGTCACGAACTCCGGTAGCGCATCAATCAGCGCCTTGCCCAGATCCGTGGACACCACTGTCTTGCGCTGCTTCTCGAGATAATCCCGCTTGAAGAGCGTCTCAAGTATCGTTGCCTGGGTGGCCGGCGTACCAAGACCGTCTGTTTCCCGCAGCACCTTTCTGATCAACGGATCTTCCACAAACCGGGCTACCCCGGTCATGGCGTCCAGTAGCATCGCTTCGGTGAAGGGCTTCGGTGGCGAGGTCATCTTTTCCTGCAGGTGTGCCTCAACCACCTCGATGCGCTGCCCCGGTTTCAGGGTAGGCAGCGGCGCTCCGTCCTCTTCCACCGGCTCATCGGTTGCCTTGTCAGCTGCGTCTACAACCGCCAGCGCGTGTCGCCAGGCGTACCAGCCAGCTTCGATCTCCAGGGCCTGCTTCGCTTGCAGCCTCTCATCGCCGACTGACGTCGGCACTACGATATCGACCACGGTTTTCTGCAATTCCCGGGGCGACAGAAACTGCAGCAGGTAGCGGTGTGCCACCAAGCTGTAGATGAAGTGCTCATCGGGTGACAGACTAGCCGCCGACAAGGCGCGCGTGGTCGGGATAATTGCATGGTGCGCCGTCACCTTACTGTCGTTCCAGCAGCGGCCGTGCCGGGTCAGGTCCACCGCATCCGTCAACGGCGCCAGGTGATGGTCCAGGCCCAAGGTCCGGGCAATCGCTTCGCGTACCTCACTGGCCTCAGCGTGGTGGTCCTGGGGCAGGTAGGGACAATCCGAGCGTGGGTAGGTCAGCAGTTGGTGCTTTTCATAGAGAGACTGGGCCAGATCGAGGGTTCGCCGAGGAGAGAGACCCTTCAGCTTGGCGGCCAGCTTCTGCAACTCGGGCAGGGAGAACGGCAGGGGAGGTGGAATTTTCTCCGGCTTGCGCACGTATGCGATCACCTGCCCCGGCTGCCCGGTCAGTGCGGTTGCAACGGATTGCGCATAGGCCCGATCGATCACACGCCCGTCGGGGTCAAGGTAGGGTTCTGCTCGCTCGCCTGGTCTCCACTGGGCGGTGAATTCGGTGCCATCGGCCGTCACACTGGCCTCTACCGCATAGAACGGGTGCGCCTGAAAATCAGCAATCTCGCGGTCCCGACGCACCACCAAACCCAGCACCGGGGTCTGCACCCGGCCGACACTTAGCACACCGGAAAGACCCGCGCTGCGTCCTTTCAGGGTGTAGAGTCGCGTCAGATTGAGTCCATAGAGCCAGTCTGCCCGGGCGCGGCCCACTGCAGCATCACGCAAACCGCGGTATTGGGCGTTGTCCGGCATCGTGCGCAGGGCCTTGCGCACCGCCGGCGGATTGAGGTCACTGATCAGGACGCGCTTGACTGGCGTGTTGCCGATGCCGATCTGCTCGAGAACCGCATCGACAACCCACTGCCCTTCCCGATCCGGATCCCCGGCATGGACAATCACCGTTGCCTGTTTCGCATAGCGTTTGATGGTGTTGTAGAGCTCGCGGGCCTTCGGGGCCAGCTTGAGTCGCCAATCATCGGGAACAATGGGCAGGTGCTTGAGCGCCCACTTCTCGTGGGCGGGGTTGTAGTCCTCCGGCATGCACTGGGCCAGAAGATGACCGGCGCACCAGACCACCACGTTACCCTCGCCTGAGAGAATGTGTGTCTTGTGCCGCTCCTGGGGACCCGGCAAAACCGCCGCGATGGCCCGCCCCAGCGAGGGCTTTTCAGCAACAAAGACTCTCATCGCTCTCGGCTGGACCTCAGGCCAATGACCGGCCGATCGGCTGGCCTGCCATCTGCCCGCACCGTCCGTGTTGCCTGGTCACTCTGCACTTTGATCCTGACCTTCCCGTTTTCGAGTGCTTCAACCACAATTGCCGTGTGGTCACCAATGTGGAGGGTTTCTCCCACCCTGCGTGTCAGCGTCAGCATCCCTGCTTCTCCCATCATCCATATCTCGACATCAATTCCAGTGCCTCGCGGTCACCCGAAGATGCCAGCTGCCAGTGAAATTCTTCCAACGCACTGATCACCGCCTCCGGATCGACATCCTCGCCCAGCAGGCGCTTTACCTCGTCTCGCGAGACCTGCCGGGTAAAGGCCAGCAACGCCTTCACCTGGCGCGCCTCCAGTTCAAGCATGAGTGTTGTTCGCTGCATAGACCAACCTCCTGGCGGCATTTGATGAAACAAACTACTGAGCCCACTGATCAGGCCAATGCGTCCGCGTATCACTCCTATTTTGCGGGATCAGCCGTGACGGGCACACCCTGAATACACCACCCTCCCCTGCCGGATGTCGTGCTATGCTTGAAAAGACGACACACCGGCTCGGAGGGCGGTGAGATGACGGTAAAAGACGTTTGTTACGAACTGGCACGTACTGGTGGCAAGGTATTGAGCGGTATTGGCTCTGCTGCAGTCGAAGTACTTCGTCATGCAGACTTTCGAGACGATACTTCAGAGCGTTGTTCAGAAGAAACCGATTCCTATTATCGGAATTCCCCCCATGGTGATGGACGCTACGGCCGACGAGCGTACCTGAAGCCCCACGACACTCATAACACCCACAGTTAACCATCAAGCTCTACCTTTGGTGGCAGCTTTGCTTGCCGCCTGTCCTACTGCAGCTCCTCCCGCATTCCCAATGGCACCTGATCTCGTTCCGAAGTTGGACAACTCGTTCGCGGCGCCACCCGCTTGATAGCCAACCCAGCCAACTGCGGTGAGATACAGGAGGGGAAACACGATGTACAAAAACCGGGATATATAAAGCAGGATCAACGACTGGGTGACGCTGGTGCCCGAGGCGAACACGCTCAGTCCGCCGGCACTGGTCAGCAGGTGCATGAGGTTGTTATCGACCCAGAAGGCGACAGCCCAGATGAAGGTCAGGAAGTGAAAGCCGAAGTAGATGACACTGAGCGTGATCAGGGCACGCAGGCCATAGCGCCCGAATATCAACAGGAACGGTAGCGCGATGATCATCATCATGAGCGCCAAAGGCTGGAACAGGCTGATGCCATTGCGCATGGCATAGCCTTCCCCTATCGCCGCGGGGGCCTTCAGAGCCGAGCCGATCAGGGCCACGCCCACCTCGCCGGCATCCCGCGCCGCCTCGCCCAGGATCAGGTAGGCACCGGTATTGAGCACATTCCCGGCGCTCTGAAGCAGTAGATTCTCGCTGTTACGCCAATCGGCGAACCGACCCTGGCGGACCTGATCAGCGCCATCGCCATAGGTTACCGCCAGTGGCATATCAGAGCCCACCGCCTCCGCGGTACGTTTCACGGCCAGGTATTTGCGCAGGAACACGTCCTCCCGCTCCGGCGCACTCAACGTCACCGTCGAGGTTTCCTGGATCAGGTTGTCCGCGTTGTAGATCATCTCGTTGCGCAGATCAGCAGGGATGTTGTCCAGCACCCGACGGCGCAGCCCCACCGCGCCATCGCTCCACCACGCCCGGCAGTCCGGAAACCCGCCTTCCACCTGATAGGCCTCATAGCCCGCGTCGCGAGTCGCATCGAACGCAAATTGCGGGTTGGGCACGGAGCTGTAGTAACGGTCATACAACCCCGAGCCCAACAGGTATTCGGAGCCCAGCCAGGTGGCGTCTTCTTTCTCCACCTGAGTCAGGCTCGCCAGGTTGGTCCGACTGAGGCGGGAGTACGCCGGCTGCCAACAGTCGTTCTTGAACTGCTCCAGCTCCTGGTTGAGCACCGGATCTTCCAGGTTCGCTTCGGCCAAGCGGTAGTCCACGCTCGCCACATCGTAGGAGCAGGGAATCGCCGCAACCGACGCGGCGGTCACCGCCTTGGACAGCCAGTGCAGCATCGCCCACCACAGGGGGATAGCCCCGGTCTGGTCGGCCATGGTGGCCAACGTCGCGTCGTAGGTGGTCCCGGTTGCCTTGCCGGGGATGGTTTCCGGGGTATCGGTACAGCGCAGGGCCGGCTTGTGGTACTCCATCTCGGTCAGCTCGACATCGAGCATGGGGATCGCCGCGAAAATCAGCACGCCGAGCATGGCGATGAAGTCGGCCTCAATCTTCTTGAGCGACTGGATCGCGGCGGAGCCCTCATCATCCCCGCCCTTGTGACTTTCCAGGACATGACCGAGCACCATGGCGATGATGGGGATAAACACGATGCCGGTATCCACCAGCACCGCCCAGATGCCCTGATACAGAATCCATCCGAACAGGGTGGTGACAAACTCGAAGTAACTCGCTACGCCCATCGCCCTGTTCCCTATCCCGCGCCCAGGAGCCGACTGAGCACAATCAGTCCCTCGAGGATGAGCAACCCACCAATGACAGTACGCCGCAGGTGCATCCACTGCGCTAGCTGATCCGAGGTCAGCCTGAGCCAGCGCTGTCCGAGGCTTTCCCAGTAGTACCCCGCCAGGCACCAGAGGATGACACGCAACACCTGCAGCACCGTGCGCCAGGGCGCAATCGCGGTGTTCAACTCACCAACCTTTTCTCCCGGCGCACGGGGGTCCATGCCCCACCACCACAGAACCAGGGTCATCCCCACCAGTACCACCGTGGTCAGGGCCAACCAGCCCAGGCCTTTGCCGGCCCAGCGCCAGCTCATGGCGTATTCGCCCCGTCGCGGAAGGTGGAGGGCGGTACCGGTTCCACCTGCATGACCTGGTTGCGCGCGGCCTGCCGCTGCAACAGGGCCGCGGGCATGCTGGTCGCCACTCGCTGGCGGATGTCGATCTCGTAGAGCAGATTGTCAATATCCTGCTCCAGTTCACCGATGTAGCGCTCGATTTCCTCGACGCCCACGGCGACGTTCGCCACATTGGGCTCATCGCGGCCGGCGAGCAGAGCACGACGGGCGATCATGGCCCGCTCCATCGTCCGGGCCAGCGCCATTTCCCCGGCCAGGCGGGTAATCAGTTGCGGCTGCAGGTTCACGTTTTCCTCGCGCAGCGCCTCGATCACCGGGCGGGAGATACGCAGGTTGGGGCCACCGGACACGGCCTCCAGTTCAGCGGCGGTGGGGGCACCGGCCGCCGCCACCAGCGCGGTCAGCTCGATGTCGATGTCCTCGGAGAGCCGGGCGACCTCATGGGCCAGGCCCATCCCGGCCTGCACTTCGATCTTGTCGCAGCCGGTACAGGTGCGGATGGATTTATCGCCTACCACTCGCACCGTCCAGTCTGCAAAGGCCTGCGGGTTCTCCCACTCCTCGCAAATCGCCGCGCCGGCGCAGGTTGCAGTGGCACTGGTGGTGTTGGTGGCCGTGCGGTTGAGCAACAGGTTGTAGCCTGCCCGGGCCGCATCCTCGACGGGTTCTATCGGCGGCTGGTTGCGGCCGCCACGGCGACCGCCGCCGACCCACACCACACCCCGGTCCACACCATCGGAATCGGCGTCTTCCTTGGTCTGCAGGATTTCCGCGCCACCCACGGATTGCTCGCCCCACCAACCGCCCTTGGCGACCGTTTCCCAGCGGTCATTGCCGATCGCCTCTTCCATCTTGCCCACCAGCTCCTCGCAGGAGGTTCGGGCGATCTGGAATTCTTCGGAGGCCTGCAGTACCCCGTTCTGTAACAAATCGTAGAGGGCCGGGTTCACCCGCTGGATGACCAGGGCCGGCAGGGAAGCCACCGCACCGGTAGCTGAGCTGATGACATTGTCCATCATGTCCGTGAATGAACCCTTGATGCCCGCCAGCTGCTCGCTGACGGATACCGACATGTCGAAATTCCCGCACATCAGGTCGGTGTTCCAGGCCACATCGCCACCGACCCGTACCGTGCTGTTGCGATTGCTCGCCGGTCTGGAAATCGGCTCGCCGCCTCCGATACCGTAATAGAAGGTCTGGTCAGTGGCCTGTACCACGACGCTGGAAAACGCAGTCCAGAGCACCACGGAGAGCGTCAGGAGAATTCGGATCATGCGAGCCATCGGCACCTCCTAGAGCGTAAAAATCAGTACGGCCCCGGCGGGCTCGCAGCAGCGGTAGGGGCGCCACACCTGCCAGGCATTGCCACGGGTCTGGTTCAGCCGCCCCGCGTAGGGGTCGTGGGGATAGAGGGTGTCGTCGATATCCGGCAGCACCGCGCAGGCCTCGAGGGTCGGCGTCAGTTGCTGATACCGCGCCTCAGCCAAACCCTGCGGTAGCCACTGGCCCTGCCCCGGGGCGCCGTACGCATCAAGCGGCACATAGACATGGGGTTGGTAGTCCTGGCTGACGATATCCATCGCGCGGATCGCCGCGGTCAGCGCACTTTTATAGTCGTGGCCCTGGGTGACGAAGCCGTGCCGCGGGTACAGGCTGGCAAAGGTGGCGGCGCCCCGCCCTACCCGTTCGAAAACATGAAGCAGCGACAGGCCCGCTTCGACCGTGGGGTCGCGCCAGGCCGGGTCGAAGTTGCTCACAAAATAGGGCGTCATCGGATAAGTAAGCGGTGTGCAGAACGGCAGCGCCTCGGTGCTGGCCGCCGCGAGCAGCCAGTAATCGGCCACGCCAGGCGAGCCGATCACATCGCTGTTTTTGAATTTGAGCGCCTGCTCGCGCACGGTCGCGCCACCTTCGTCGCTGGCACCGCCGTCCTCCGCAAACTCGGTGGATCGGGCAAAGCCATTGGATTCTGGCCAGCTGGTGTTGCCGAGAAAGGGGTAGGCGGTCACCACGACTTCGGGGATGTAGTGCTCCGCCCGCACCGAGAAGTCGAACTCACACCCCAGCGGGGTACAGGTCATCCAAATACAGATGCCGATGGGCTGGTAAGCCTGGCAGGTAAGGTCCAAGGCCGCGGTGACAATCTCGGTGGTGCTGACGGTGGCATTACCACCGGTCATCTGGGCGCTGGCCGGTCCCCACCACACCAGCAGACAAAGCAGACACGCGCTAGCGAGTCGCACGGTAGGCCTCCACTTTCCGCAGGGCCTCGGCCACATCGTAGATGCCGTACACCACATAGCCCGGCGATACCAGCACCGCGGGCAAGCGCTCGATTTGTAGCAGTTGCGCCATTGCCGCCGCGGTGGCTTTGTCGCGCACGGCCGCCAGGACCGCCCGGCCGGTCGGCGAGCTCAGCCGGTCCAGCGCCTCGCGCTTCGCCTGTTCAGTATCGCCAGGATTGGCAAACGTCAGACGCGCCAACGGCATCCGGGTGTCACCCAGGGTATAGACCGCCGTGGCATGCTCAAGCCCGCGCAGCGGCGGCAGATCCTCGGCGGTGAAGACCGTGACCTCAAACCCGTGGGCCGGGGCTATATAAAGAAGAAGGAACAGTCGGTGCAGCACACTACGCATGACCGATCCCCCGGGCCCGGTCGATCTGCTCCGCCACCTTCAGCGCCGCCTCCAGTTCGGTACAGCCATGCTCGCGCATCAGGGCATTGCGCGTGGCTTTTTCGTGCTTCTCAGTCTGGGCGAGGGCCAACATCAGTGACGGCGGCACATTGCGGGCCAGGTACTCATGGCGCTCGGTCATCAACACCCCTTCGGTGTATTGGCCGGGGGCCTTGCTGGCGGAGAGCAACATCGCGCGCTGGCCATCATCGAGCTGGCGGTATTCGCCCAGGGCCTCGACCTCCTCCTTGGGCATCACCAGGCACAGCCACCACTCGACCATGTTCAACATCTTCTTGGCCGCCGCCGGGTAGTCCTCCATGTTCTGGGTGGCGCTCCACAGCCAGGCGCCGAGCTTGCGCCACATCTTGACGATTTTCACCAGAAACGGCGCCAGCAGCGGGTTGGTGGTGATCACGTGGGCCTCGTCGATGGTCACGACGATCTCCCGGTCGGTGAACTGATCGCGCTCCGCGATGTGGTTGATCCGGTTGAGGCAGCTGATCACCGCGATGGCGAGGTTGGCCTCGTAGCCCTCCCGGGCAAAGGTGGCCAGATCGATGATGGTGACATCCGCCTCCTGCCAGGGGGTTCCGGCCGAATTGAACACCTCGCCGTTGAACGCGTGGGTGTACATATCAATGGCCTGGCCCATGTTGCGCAGTTTGTTCGCCTCCATGTCGGTCTGGGCCTGTTCTGCAAGGGTAAAAAACGCATCGCGCACATCCTGGGTCAGGGTCGGCCGGTCCTCTGCGTGGGCAGCCCGTGCCGCCTCGAGAATCGCCCGGCGGATCATGCTGCGGTCGGCCCGGCGGATCTCCCGCGCCTCCCGTTCCTCGCCGCCGGTAATCATCAGCAGGGCGACGATCTCCAGCTCACCCATGATGTCCCGGGGCTCGTCCTCGTCGTCCTCCGCCGGCGCGGCCTCCAAGGTATCGAAGACCGGGCCATCGATATCGAGCAGGAGATGGGCATCAGCGAAGGGGCTCAGGGTTACACCGCTGCCGGGTTTCAATGACACCTGGTTGACCGACAGGCCGAGGGAGGCAAACCACTGCCCCAGCAGCCCGAAGGAATTGCCGGCCTCGATCACGAACAGCCGCGGCCGGTGGATCGCCATCACATGGGCCAGCATGGCAATCACCGAGGCGGACTTGCCCGCGCCGGTGGGCCCCAGGATCAGCATATGGGCATTTTTCTGGCGGTCGGCGGGATTGAGCGGGTCAAAGAACATCGGCTCGCCACCCCGGTTGAACAACGCAATCCCGGGATGGCCGGTCCCCCGGGCGCGCCCGAAGAAGCACGACAGGTTGGCCATGTGCTGCACCAGGGTGATCTGGGCGCCCCGCCAGCCCTCCTTCGCATCCTGCGCCGGGTCGTAGACCATCGGCAGGTTGCGGATCGCCGCATCCAGCGCCGTGAAGTCATCCCGCGGCGCGATGGCCCCGAAGCCGTAATTGAGCAAGCGTGCGCGCAGGGCCGTGGTGCGCTCGTTGAGGTCGGCCACTGAGTGACCGCGCAGGTACACGGCGTACTGGGCCCGGTAGAACTTCTGCCGGGAGGCCAGAATCTCCCGCGCCGTCTCGCAATCCTTGCGTACCTGGGCTGACTCGCTGTTCTCGCCAATGGCCGAAGCGTCAATGGCCTGGATGTGGCTCTCCACCGTGTCCTGGGGGATCACCACCAGGGTGCTCACGAACACACTGCCTGGCGGCAGGAAGTCGATCAGGGTGTTGTGCGCATCCCCCCGCCGGGTCTCCCCGGTCACCTGCCCGACCGCGGGGCGCCGCCGCAGGCCATCGATCGACAGGCAGCGCAAGGCGGACGGGCCGAACCACCAGCACTGGTTGTCCTGGTCACTGCGCGGGTGATCATAGAACAGGGTTTCGGCGAAACGGTCCCCGTAAGGCAGAGTCTCGTCATCGCAGCGGGTTTCCCGCAAAAAGGCCTTCAGGTCGCCGCCAAACAGCTCCGTGCCATGGTTAAAAAACCCTAGCAGCCAGTCGTGGAATTCAGCGCCACTCAGCCGGCGCACCTGGACCCCGGCGGGCTGCAGGGCATGGGTAAACTTGTCCACCGCATCGGCCAGGTCCAGTAGCGCCATGTCGCGATCCATTTGGGGCTCGTGCTTGCCCCGTCGGCGCTTGTGGGCCGGAAACTTGCGGTACAGCACCAACAGGTTGCGGCGCACCGCACCGCGCCAGGGACTGTGGGTCACCACAGTGTCCGTAAACAGACCGCCGGGTTTGCTGATCCCGCGGTAGTGGCGGTTGAGCAGGGCCAGGTAGGCCTCGGTATAGTCGCTCCCGCGGGCGGCGGGACGCACGTAGTTCGCCACCGCGGTCGCGGGCCCATCGAGGTCCGGCTCATCGAAGGTGTAGGTCTGGATCACCCAGGGCGCGGTGTCGTGTTCATCAAAGCTGTCCTGCAGGGCATCCTGCACCGTGTCGCGCACCTGACCCAGGTAGTCTGCGGTACGCCCCTCGGTGCCGATCGGTGTCACTTCCAGGACCGCCCCGACACTGACCCCATCCGCCAACAGGATCGCCTTGTGCTCGGGCAGCGCCTCCACCCAGGGCAGGAAGTCCACGAAGGAGCGCTGGCGCCGGTAAAGACCCCGCTGCGTGGATTTCGACAGCGGCCGCTTGCGTACCGCGTCCGCGCGCCGGGGTGTCGGTTCCGAGGCGGTCATTGCTCGTCCTCCACGCTGGCATCCAATGGCAATTCCCCGGCAGCGTCATCCGGTGCGGTTTCCGGTGCTGTTTCTGGTAACAGGGAGCGCCCCTCCAGGTGACTGCTCTTGTGATAGCGCGCTTCGGAGGAGCGGGTGTTGGGCGCACGCTGGCCGGTACCCGTCGGGGTGTCCTGGGGGTTGCCCGTCGTCACTGCGGCCCCGGCCAGTGCGGTCGGTGTGGTGCGTTGCGACTCGCCCGGCAGGCGGTAATGCACCTGGTCATACAGCGGGATCACCGTGCTGTAGCCGGGAATCGGCGCGCGAGTCCGGGTCGCCAGGTGCGGGTAGACGTAAATGACGATGTCCGGATTGTCGAGGCGCGGGAACAGGTTGTCGATTTCGGTGGCGACTTCGCGGGTGTAGGGGAGGTAATCGAGATCCTCCCCGGCCGGTTGTGCATCGATGTGCCGGTACATCGTGGATGCATGCTCGCGCACCGTGTCCTCGCAGTCCTTCATGGACGTTGCCGCGTCGGCCAGGGCGAGCTCCTTACAAACGTCCACCGCCTGCAGCGGATCGAGGTCGTTCTGCCCTTGCACCGTCATCGCCCCGCGATAGATGTCCAGCATGGTGTCCTCCGTCTCGGGGAGGATGGTCTCCTGACTGGCGCAGCCGACAAGCGCCAGCGCAGCAGTCAGCAGAGCGGGGGATTTAATCCAGTGCACGGTAGTCTCCTTGCCGGGCACTCAGGTGATTGGTGCGCCGACCGTTGGGGTCGTAGTCGATTTCCAGTTGTTCGGTGATGTGCAGGCTGACCCGGGCGCCGGGATCGACGTAAATGGCGTCGAACTGCTGGGCCTGGCGTTCATCCAGCCAGCGGGCGATTTCCAGGCTGCCGTCGGCGATGGCCTGGCCGAGGATGTACTCGCCCATATCCCCGGTGACGATGGTGCCCACCCCGGCGCCACCGCCGTCGAAGGTGGTGATCTGCGTGGTCTGACTGGCGGCCGCCGCTTCCGCCGCCGCCGCGGCACTGACCACACCAATCCGCTGGGCGAGGTAGGTGGAGGCGTTGGAGATCCGCTGTCCCACCACACAGGGGTTGCCGTACTCGTCGGAAAGCTCACCGATAACGATGTTTTGTTGCTGGGTGTTGCCCTCGTAGACGTTCTCCGCCTTCGGCACCGTCCGGATGGTTCCGTCCTCGAATACGAAGGTGATGGAGTGCAGATCCCCGCGCACGCAACCGAGGGTCCAGTCCCCCACCGCCTTGCCGCTGGCAATGGCGTAGGCCACTTCGGGGACCTCGATACCATTGGCGGCCAGGTTGTCGGTCCCGATGATGACCTTGAAGCTGTAGGGGTCGGTCACCTGCGCCCCGATGGGTACCCGGCCCACCAGGGCGGTCATGGCGGTGGCATTCATCAGGGTCGCGTTACGCGGCACCGTGTACCAGGGCACCGGGGCTTCCTCGGCGGCGGCGCCACTCGCAGGCGTCGGCAGGCCCAGGCCTTGGCCGCTTCGGCCGGTCACCCGGTTCAGGTGATCGCTCAGGCTGTTGCCCGCGCCGCCAATCCCGCTCCCCAGCGGCGCCACCCAGGTGATGGCGTCCGGGGCGACCGCCGCGCCGGTACCGCTGCCGGCAAAGCCACCGGCGGATAGACCACCACTGGCCAGGCGGCCCTCGACGTCCCGCGCGTGTTCCTCCAGTTCGCGCAGTTGCTGTCGCACCCGCTGCACATCGTCGTCCAGCTGAGCCTGTACTTCGCGGCGGGTATTGTTCAGCTCGGTATTGAGGCCTCGCCCCAGCCGGGATTCCATCTTGCGCAGCTCGGCGTTGTCCTTGCGTAACGCGACATTGGAGTCACGCAGAGCATCGGCTTCATCGCGCAGGTTTTTCACTTCCGCCACCAGGGTTTTCACCGTGTCCGCCTCGGTGTCGCCTTCGACGCCCAGATCAACGGCCAGCCCCCGTGACACCGGAGCGCCACCGGCCACCCGCAGGGCCTCCTCCGTGGTGCGGTGCTCCCGGCCGCAGCCCCGAAACAGCAGGAGCATCACCAGAAGCAGCAGCGCCGTGCTGCCGACCTGCATCCAGCGATTCGCGCCGATCGCACTCATTGGCCTGCCCCCCGGATCACGTTGCGGATGGGCCGGTCCGTGACCACGAACAAGGTGGTGCGGTTGTCGCCCGTGGTCCCGGTGTTGCGACCTGGCAGGCTTCGGGTATAGAACGCGCTGGCGATAAAGTGGGGATCAACCCCGGTGCGGTGGGCGTGGGGTGTGTGCATCACCTTACGGTTATCCAGCGCCACCGGGTGGCTCGCTTCATTGGTCACCACGAAGGCCGTGACGAAGAAGTCGCCCGCGGACCAGGCCTGATAGGGCTGGATCACCAGTGGATGACGGCCCGCGTCATAGAGCCGGCCCTGGTTGCCCGCCAGTCCCACCGGGACTTTTTTGACACCCGGCAGCGGTGCGATCAGGCGCTGGGGCGCATAGATCGACTGGGCGGCATAGCGCAGCAACTCGAACAGATTGGCCTCGCCCGGCAGCGGGCCGCCGGCGTTTAAGCCCGGCTTACCCAGGAAGGTCTCGCTCCCCGCCAGCACCACCTGCAGGGTGTCCGCGGTCGCAGGCGGTTGTTTGAGGGTGCGGGCGCTGACGTCGAATAACAGGAACTCACCGCTCTCCAGACGCAGCTGCACCCGCTGGGTGTCGAAGGGCTCCAGCGCTGTCCAGTAGGCCGCGCCACCGGTGACCAGGGTCCGGAATACGTTGGGATTGGTGAGTGCTGGCGGCAAGCCCACCTCGGCGTTACCTGGCAATATCAGCAGCTGTTCAACGCCGACCACCAGCTCCACCGCGATGGGTGTCTTGCGCCACACCACCGTTTCCGCGTGCGCCGCGCCACTGAGTACGCTGCCAGCCGCCAGGCACAGCAGCACCAGGCATTGCAGCCCTTGTCGCATCCGTCTCATGTGGCACCCTCCCTTTCCGGTTCGTTGATCTCGATGACCCGCGGCACATCGGCCAGGCAATCCAGCGCCAGTCCCCAGGGATTGGCCTGCGGATCGACGTCGTAGGCCACCACGCGCAGGGGATAATGAATCAGGCGATCCTTGACCCGCTCGCCCCGGTAGGTTTCCTGCACGTGCAGGTCGAGGCCGACCACCCACTGGTTGGGGGCCACCACCTGCACCCGGGCATTGGAGAAACCCCGGCCGGGGATTTCCCAGACGGAACGCTGGCGACCGTTGATCTCGCGCTCGCGCTCGTCCAGGTCCTGCAATCGCTCCTCAAAACAGGCAGGCGTAAAGAACGCCCGCAGGCTGTGAATCTGGTTGTAGTAGTCCTCCTTGCCGTCCGCAGGCCAACGGTTGAGCTGCTGAAACACGTAGTGGGCAAAGACATAGATGCTGGCCTTCGGGATGTCGCCGAGCTGCTGCACCGCACCGCGGCTCAAATCCGGTGGATAGTGCAAGCGGATGTTATCGGGCGCCCGGCTCCAGCCGACCAGGGCGACCAGCAGGAGCAGGCTCAGGATGGCGAGCACACCCAGCAGCAGGCGGATCATCGCGTCCTTGGAATGGACCAGGCTGTCGTAGCGGCTCATGGCGTTCTCCAGCGGTGGATGTCCCAGCTGCGGCTTTCCCGAACCAGGGTGCGCGGCGCCAGACCGCGATCCTGCAGCCAGGCCTGGATCGCGATAACGTGGTACTGCCGGGGTTTGCCGCGCTTGACGACCCGCAGGCGCTTGCCGATCAACCACAGGCTGGCGAACACGAAGGCCAGGGACAGCGCGAAACCCATCAGGGCAACTCCCAGCAGCGCGCCCACCAGCGTCGACACCGGCACCCAGACGCCCAGGCACAGCAGAGCGGCGTACTTGATCTCCGAGTTGGTCATCGACAGGAAGACGACCGGCTCCTCATTGAGCCGGTCGGGCAAAAAGTCGATGTCGCGGCGTGCACTCATCAGAGAATCGTCGCCGCCTCGGTCAGCAGAAAGACGATGAACACCAACAGCAGTACGCCGGCGCCAAAGTTGATGCCCAGTTGTCCCCAGGTGCCCTTGCCGTCCTGCACCTCGGAGTAGGCGCCCAGGGTGTTTTTCACGACGACAATCATGGCCAGCGTGGCCAGCGCCAGGCCGATGAAGACGCCAATATCGAAGGCGTAGTCCTGCATCAGCCCGATATAGTCACCGTCCGTGCTGCCCCGGGACGGCGGCGCCGTGGTCGGCAGGCCCTGGGCGAGTGCGCCGCTGGTACCGGCGCCCAGCAAGAAGCCGGTAACGTACAGCCCCAGGCGCTGCCGGCTGGCGCGCCAGCACGCCTGGATGCCTTGATAGGCGGTGATCAACAAGTTCTCTCGTTGCATAGTCAGGTCCTCTCAGGTTCCCCACACGATGTTGGCGATGGCCATAATGACCATCGCGATGAATGCCGCGCGGACAACCTTGCCGGCGGCCTCCGGGGTCTTGACCCCTGGAGTCTTGAGGAGCTGGTAGGCACTGATCGCGACCCAGGCGAGCCATACCAACATCAGAACAATCAGCACCGATACCACCAGGGTGTGCACATCCGCCGCGCTGTGACCGCTGCCATTGGCACCGTCGAAGGCGGTCTGCTGTGCGGGGCTCATCAGTGGCATGGCGTCCCTGTCTCCTACACGAACTTCTTGAACCGACTGGCGGCGATGTAGACCATCCCGGCGGTCAGCAACAGGGTCGGTGCGAACAGCAGCGCCGGGGGCACCGACCAAGGCAGCATCAGGTACAACGTGACCGTCAGCATCACGCTCGGGGCAATCCAGCGTTTGGCTTTATGGAACACGTACGCGCTCTCGTGGCCGCCGGTGAACTTGCGGATATCCCGGGCCACCAGGCCCTCGAACAGGCCAGCCACCATCGCCAGGGCGTAACCGGGCAGAGCCAGCGCCACAATCACCAGACGCAGCAACAGCAGCTTCACGGTGTTGATCGCCGCCACCCCATACACGCCCGCCGACGCGGTGAGTCCGACAAAGGACAAACCCCGGTCGAATTGGCTCCAGGCCATGGCGGTGAGCTGCGTGGGCCGTAGCGGTGACAGCGGGTAGTCGTCGATGGCCTCGACATAGCCTCGCTCGGTAATGAGCAGGTCACGGCTGTGGGTACCCGGCCACCAACCCAGCGCGATTCCGGCCCATTCCAGCAGTACCGAGAGCAGTGAAGCTGTTAGTGCCGCACCGATCAGCGCACCCAAGATGGCCAGCGTCATGCCGATCGGACCGCGCTTTACCGGTCTTGCCGGTGCGTCATCCCGCGCAGTACGGGCGGTGGCATCGCGGCTCATGATTGCCAGCCCAGGGGCGTCGGGGTCGCCCAGTCGGTGCTCGCGGTATAGCTGTGCTGGTAGTCCCGGCGCATGGCCTCGACCATGGCCTGCAGGCCGCTGGGCAGCTCCGCGTCGTCGGAAAACAACGGCAGGCGCAGTTTGTAGAGACGACCGGCAATCAGAGCGAAGGCGTGGCCTTTCGGTAGGGCATCCAGGTCCCCGGCGTGGAGCATCGGTACCCGTTGGCTGGAGATTCGCTGGCGAGTACTCGAGGTGAAATGCACATCCGTAGTGGGGTCGGCACTGTCGGTGCTGCCCGAGTCCAACATGAGGTGGTTGATCTCGACGTCTTTCAGGCGTGTGGTCAGTAGTTCCGCCGTGGCTTTTTCCTTGACCCGCAACATGATGATGGTGCCGAGGTTACCCACCACTTGCCCCGCCCGCGCCGGGTTATCGAAACGGGCGACGATGTCCGAGAGAGTCTGGGTATAAACGGTCAACTGAAACCCGGCGCCGCCGGCCTTGTTGGCCAGCGGAATAAACTCCCTGCCCACCAGCTCATTGAACTCATCCGCATGCACGCAGACCTTTTTCAGGGGCGCACCGCGCTGGGCGTCCTTATAAAGGCTACCCGCTACCGAGGTAAGATCCGCGAACATGGCATTGCCCACGGCACTGGCGACATCCGGGTCAGAGAGCGCGTCCAAACCGACATAGACGATACCGCCGCGTTCAATGACGCGCTTCCAGGACAGCCGCTCCCGGGTGTCCTCGGGACTACTTTCCGGGGAGAGGAGCTGGGCCACCGGACCGGACGTGAGCTTTTCCAACAGGGGGTAAAGGCTGGCCACCAACTTGTCAAAGTGGCTCTTGTCGTGTTCGAAGGTTTTGATCAGCGAGGTTGCCGTGGGGTCATTGAACCCGTTGCGCCGAAATAGCTCGACACTGGCCCAGGCCGTGCGATCCCGGCCTTTGTATTGCACCGGCATCTTGGCCTCGCTCGCGACCAGATCCGCCAGCTGTTCGGACCAGTCCTGGAACTGGTGTTGCCGGGCCACGCAGGCGAGGTAGCGCACCACAAGGGCGTCGATGTCCGTACTGCACTCCAGCAACACCTGGTAGTTGATGGGTTCGCCAAGGACATCAAGCACCTTGGCCAGTACATTGACGTAGCGCCAGGCAAACTCCCTGAACGCGGCGGAATTACCTTCATTCGGCAGTTGCCCGGCGATGCGGCTCGCCACTTCCGTCACCCGAGAAAACGAGCCCACGGGGTTGTAGGCTACCGACTGTTCCGTAAAGCCCAGGTGAAACACCTGGAACTCCCCGGCCCTGCCCGCCCGGCGGGCCTCGGTATACAGGCGCGCCAGCAAATCGCCATCTCCTTTGGGATCAAAGACGATGACCACGTCGCCACCCCGGATATCCTGACTGGCGATCACTTCCAACAGGCGGGTTTTACCCACCCGGGTGGTACCGACAACAAAGGTATGAGCGACTCGTTCGGCCTGCTGCAGGGTAACGTCCTGTTCCTTCTCGAACAGGCCGACCCCGTGAAGTTCCGGGCTGCCCTCCACATAGCTCCGCGGTGGAAAGGGATTCAGCAGCCACTGGCTGTTCAGTGGCGTCATCAGGGGTTTCAGGGGCGTGGTACTAACACCGTCCACCGTCGCCCGCACACTGCTATAAAGCAGGCCGCGGCGGTCGAAATGACTGTGCTCGGAGCGCTGAGTATCGGCGTAGCGCTGCGTATGCCGTGCATCCCACAGAAAACCCCGTCCCAGGAACAACTCGCCTTGCGAGGCACGGAGTTTTTTAGGGTGGATACGGTAGCTCGGCAACACCCGTAAGCGGCGCTGGTAGCGCAGCAAGCGGGTCATGCGGCGCGACAACCACAGGGCGCGCAGGGAGCAAGCAGCGGCCAGGCCATAACCGACGCCGCCCGGCAGCAACAGCACCTGGGGCGCACCCACACCCAGTAGGGCCAGCGCCAGGTGTGTCGCGATGGCGGACTGTTCCACCGGGGGACGCAGCAGGGCTTCGATCGGCGCGCTCATGGCCCGCCCTCCCCGGCATCATCCCGCTCCAGGATACCCGGCGGTACCACCAGCATGGGGTAGGTCGTAATGCCGTAGGCGTCCTTCAGGCCAGTGTCGGGATATAGCGCCAGAGTCAGACCAGCGGCCTGCGCCGTGTTTTTCAGGCGGAACCAATCACCCCGGTTCGCCGCCTGCACCACCATGCCGGTCGCATGGATCGACAGTAGAGTCGGGAGTGTCCTGGCCAGCCAATCGAGGCTGGCGCGATCCATGCCCATAATAAAGAAGGGTTTTACCGGTGCCCGGGTCCGCTGCACTGACGGCGCACCCAGTCGCAATTGCCGGGGAATAAGGGGCAAACGGCTTTCGAGGGGCATCACACCCGGTTTTGGCGTAGTGTTCGCGCGGCGGTCGCTTTGCGGTCGTGGTTGGGCAAGCGATTGAATATAAGGTGCCGCCGCAACCGCCTGTGGTCCGCGGTAAACCACCACCGGTGCCCTGATGGGTTGTGCGGCCTGAGTCGGCGCAAACGCCAACCCGATGAGTAACGGCAGGAAGTGAAGCGGGCTAATGCGCATCGGCCACCTCCAGCGTGATGGACTCGCTCCGCCGGGAGGACTTCTCGGTGTAGCGCGTATGCAGGGACCTCACCCGTTCGCGATAGGCCGCTGCCGTTGCCCGATCCACGTCAGTAGTCTCACGGGGGCGGTGATAGTGCCCCACCGCCAACCACCAATCACCGGACCGCTCATAGTGTTCTTTAAGGAACGCGGCAGCGAGCTTGGCATTCACCACGGGGTCCGTAAGCCGCCAGGGCGAATCAATCCGCTCGAATTGCCAATACCAGTTGAGTTGCAGCGGACCCACATCGACACGCAACTGACCGTTTTGTAATGCGGTCATCAGGGCGGCGAACATCGCGTCGCGATCGGGGTAGAAATGGGCGTCGCCCGCTATGTTCAGGCTCCAGGGCCACGGTTCGAAGTGCCCATTCCTCTCCCGCCCGGACTCTGCCAACGCCATCGCATAAAATATGTCCCTGGGTACGCCGACATAATCAGCGACCCCGTCATAGTGCGTCCGGTCGGCGATCGCGAACATCGCAACGCCTCCCAGAACTGCGCCCACCAGTGCTTGCATCACTCGACGCGCGCCCATTGCCCTACCCCATCCCTGCGATAGAGGGCCGGCAGATCGACTTCCGTGCGGAATTGATCGCCGTGATTGAGAGTTACCCGGCCTTCGGCAAGCGCCTGCTCTAGCCGTGGCAAATCCGCGGCCCATTCACGCAGCGCAGCGTCATCGCCGCGAGTACCGACCACGTGCACGTCAAGATGCTCCAAACGTCGCTGGAGCAGATTGATCAGCCATTCGCGACCCTGCGTATCGGTCAGGCGGAGAATCAATGCCGTCCGTGGCGGAGAAAGCGTCGCTGAAGGTGCCTGCAGAGAACGACCGCGGGGCGATAGACGGGGCGTTTGCGGGTAGAGTCGTTGCCAGGCGGTATCCACCGCGACCTGAAACGCGAGTTCCTTGCGAGTGCGCTCAAACTCGGTTTTGACAAACAACTCCGCAAACCGCTGGCGCTCCACCGCCGACTCGGTGCTCACCCCCAGCGCCGTAATGGGATCGAGACCCGGCGACCAGTGCCCCCGCTGACCCGCCATGAGGTTTTCGTAGTGGCGGAACTCGGATTCGCTGAGCCCCCAGACCTGCGCGCGTTCTGACAGGGAAATCTGGCGGGTGATCACGACCTCGGGCTCTTCCGCGAACACCACAGCGGATAGCACGACATAAGCTGCCAACCATGCCCGACTCATTGCGCCAGTGTCCGTCCGATCATCAGGTAGTCGGCATCCGGATCAAACCCCTCGGCCTTCAAGGCACCATGGGTTTTTAGGTGCAGTTCATACTGACGACCGCGCGGCACCTGCCCCTCACGGCGCCAGCGGTAGATATTATGCGGCGTGGTATTGAGCGCCCGCGCTGCGGCCGAGGCATTGTTTCCGAAATACCTGATCACCTCGTCTACTGACATGCTCGTCCTCCTATGTGCGCAATGACGGTCACCCGCCGGGCGATGGCATCGCATACCGACAGATGGGCGTGGCCATCGATGGACGTGCTGTGGCCCCGTCCAGCAACGTAGCGCTGACCGCCTCGAATCCAGGTTGCAAATGACCAAAGCATTCGCGGTATTCGCAGAATCAGCCGTGCACTCGGCCATGAACGAAAAACGGCCGCCAGCAACGGCACGTGCCGTCGTTCTTTCACCACCAGCGCTCTCCCTTTCCATTCCAGTCACCCCTGCTTTGCAATTTCTCTGCCTACTTCGATCGTTGGGGAAAAATCGGTCGCGGCCGGGCCATGAAGTGAACACAGTGCCGCTTTGCGCCACTCACTTAATCGGGGCCTAGCCGTTCAACGGGAAAGGCGATACGCCTTAACGAGCCTGTAAATTCAGATCGTTACGGGCGATTGGGTTTTGGTGCGACCAGTAAACGGAAGACAAACCGAAGCCGTCCCCGGCCGGGCCCAGAAAAAATCAGTCGGCTACGCCGCCTACAACCTGCCGTGATCATCAGCCCGGATGGACGCGTCCACTCTTGTTCGCGGACACGTCCGGTCATGTCCGCCACCCCGCGATGATTCGCGATCATATGATCACCGCAGGCCTCCACGGTCACGGACCTCTTCCCTATCAAGCCTGCGACGGTGAATAATGGACGCCATGGCAATCTCTTCCCTCATTACTGAACAGCCCCTGATCTTCTCCCCCACGCTGGCGGCGACGATCGGGTTGGAGGAAGCGATCCTGTTGCAACAGTTGCACGCCCCGATCCCACATCGAGAGACAACCCTCCGCGATGGTCATCTCTGGCTGGAAGTCGACTACCGCCATCTTCAGCGCCTGCTCCCGTTTTGGGAGCTGCCTCAGATCCATCGCATTCTGCGTAGTTTGGTGGATAAGGGCGTGTTGCTGATCGATGCATCGGCCGCCAAGGACGGCCGCCATCTTCTATTTGCCCTGAACGAGGTCGTGCACGACGGCGCAGCCGACACAATTGCCAAAACCAGCCTGGCCCCGGACAGCACGACGCCACCGCAACGCACCGAGCTCCCGGAGAACTGGAGGCCCAGTGAAGGCCTGCTGCAACAGCTGGCTCAAAAACACAATGTGCCGCGTCAGTTTGCGACGGAGCAGCTCGACGAGTTCGTGCACTACTGGCGCGAACGTGGCGAGCGCCACCTCGACTGGGACAATCGATTTTGCCAGCATGTGTCCAATGCCTGGCGTCGCCACCAACAAACGTCGTCCGACGCCGGTGATCGCCCCGAACTGCACCCGCTCAATCAGAACTGGCAACCCAGCAATGACGCCCTGGAGGTCATGACCCAAGGCGGCATTGATCGGCGATTTATTGAAGAGGCCATTCCCGAATTCATCCTCTACTGGCGCGAACGCGGACAGGCACCCCGGGAACTGAACACCAAGTTTATTCAACACGTCCGACGACAATGGACCCGCTACCAAAGCGTGACCCAAGGTAGTGATACCACGCCCATGGTCAGCGACTGGCAGCCAGATCAGGAGCTTTACGACATCCTGCAGCTATCGCATATCGACGAGCACTTTGCCCGTTCGCTGATTCCGGAGTTTGTGTTGTACTGGCGCGACAGCGGCCAGGTACACCGCTCCTGGAACAGCAAGTTTCTCCAGCACGTGAAGTTCCATTGGGCCAAACGCCATGAGATGCGCCAGCCAAGCTATCGCTCACCGGGGAGCACCCGGGATCGCAGTCTAGAAGACGATCTGAGTGATACGTCCTGGGCAACTTGACGAGCCACCGTCGACACTGAGTCTTCCGAAAGCACCGCGTATCGGTCACAGGTTCAATCGAGCGAGACCGGTGAGCAACGGGCCCCGCTCCACTATTGCCCAACCTGGTCCTGATTCCTCCTCAGCTATCACACCCACCATGTTCTTTTATTGGGTCACTACCATGCCTAGCGACTCATTTATGGAACATGCCGATTGATCCGGCCTCACACTTGTGACACGATGCATCATCAATAGGTCGTAAAGCTTTCACACGATCCATTTATAGATCGAAACCACCATGGCTAAACCTACACAACGAAGCTACTCCCGGTACGCCTGCGAGGCCGTCGAACTACTCGGACTGATGATCCACAATGCCCGCGTAGAGCGCGGCTATACGGTGGTCGAGCTGGCCGAGCGCGCCGGCCTTTCCCGGGGCCTGGTGCACCGCATCGAGCGCGGGGAGATGGGCACCACCATCGGGGCGGCCTTTGAACTCGCGGCCCTCCTTGGGGTGCGCCTGTTTGATGCCGAGCCCACCACTCTGAGCCGCCACCTGGCTGTAGAGCAGCACAAGCTCACCCTGCTCCCGCAGTCCGTTCGCAAGACTCAACAGCCGGTAAAAGATGACTTCTGAAGACCACGTAGACCTCACACCCGACGAGGCCTTTGTCTGGCTTTGGTTACCGGGTGCCACCGAGCCAGTAGTGGCCGGGCGTCTTGCGCGCGATGGCGACCGGCTGATCTTCAACTACGGGCAGAGCTATCTGGAGCGCACCGGGGCCTTGCCGATTTACGTACCGGAGCTACCCCTGCGCCGGGGCGCGATAGCGCCCGGGACCGGACTCAACCTGGCTGGCTGTCTGCGCGATGCAGCACCGGATGCCTGGGGACGCCGGGTAATTCTGAATCGCGCCTTTGGCAAACAGGGCCAGGACACTGACATCGCGTCGCTGGATGAGCTGGCCTATCTACTCGCCTCCGGTTCGGACCGGGTCGGCGCTCTCGATTATCAGGCGTCACCGACCCACTATGTGCCGCGCACCCATGCCGCCGCCACGCTGGAGGAACTGCTGAGCGCCGCCGAAAAAGTTGATCAGGGGATCGCACTCTCACCTGAGCTCGACCAGGCCCTGCTCCACGGTTCCTCGTTGGGGGGCGCACGACCCAAGGCGCTCATAGACGGTGACGCCACAAAAATGATCGCCAAGTTCTCTTCCTCGACCGACACCTACAATGTGGTGAAGGCCGAGTTTATGGCCATGCGCCTGGCCGCCAATGCCGGCCTCAATGTCGCACCGGTGCACCTGGAACATGTGGCCGGCAAGGACGTGCTGCTGATCGAGCGCTTCGATCGTACACGGACGGCCGAGGGCTGGACCCGAAAGGCCATGGTCTCCGCCCTCACCCTGTTCGGCCTCGATGAAATGATGGCGCGCTACGCCAGCTACCAGGACCTTGCGGAAATTATCCGTCATCGCTTCACCGCCCCGAAGGCGACCTTGCACGAACTGTATGGCCGCCTCGTCTTCAACCTCCTGTGTGGCAATACCGATGATCACGCACGCAACCACGCTGCCTTCTGGGACGGCGAGCAGCTGTCCTTGACGCCAGCCTATGACCTCTGCCCGCAGGGCCGAACGGGGAACGTGGCCAGCCAGGCGATGCTGATTGCCGGCAACGCGCGGGCGAGCACACTGGCCACCTGCCTGGCGGCCGCCCCGGACTTTCAGCTGGACGAGACCTCGGCGATTGATCTCATCAACCAGCTGATCTATTCAGTTGAAGAGGCCTGGGCCACGGTGTGCGAGGAAGCCGCACTGACCGACATCGATCGCAACCTGCTGGGACGCCGGGTGTTCATCAACGACTACATTTATGAAGGGGCCCCGAATCGCGTCAAACGCGGCAGGCTCACCTGATGGCCACAGCCCCCAGGTCCTACCCACAATACACGGCCACCACCGCGATCCTTTCGTGCCCGAGCTCCCTAGACACCTGCTGCCGAGCTTCGCGGTCACACTCACGCTGTTCGGGCGTTAAGACCTGCCGGGGCGGGCCGCCTGCGGCCGGACAGGGCCAGCCCGCGATCTCGGCGTAACGCCGTTGGGCGTAGGCATGGCGCAGGCCATGATTTTTGTCGAGACCCGCCCGAACCGTGGCGCGTTCATAGGTGCGCAGGTGCTGAATATAGGATTTGTTATCCGGTATCAGTGAGCCACGGCCAGCCAAGCGCCGGGCTTCATCTAACAGCGCCCGCTGCGCCGGAGTTCTGATCGGGATTTCCCGCGCCCTGCCCCCCTTGCACCAAGAATCCTTGAGCCGGATATGATCTCCACGGTCGGCGTAGGCGGGACTGAACTTGAGCGCTTCCTCGCGCCGCAGACCGAAGGCTTCCTGCAATCGAAGGGACAAGCGAATGTGTTGATCGCGAATCTGGCCAAGCCTCTCCGCACTCAGCTGTCGCCCCTTGTCTTCACCCGTGACAAAACGCCGGTTACCAATGCCGTAAAAGGCATTTTCCCGGGCGACGACCGGCGCCTTGTTGATGGCCCCGGCCCACCAGCGTAGATGCGCCATGCGATTCTTCATGGTACCCGCCGAGAGCCCTTGTTCCTGCCAGCGAGACACCAGCGCTTCGACGTGTTTGGGTTTCAGGCTTTCCGGTTTCATTTTTCGAAACCCCATCTCGTGCAACGCCCGGGCCGCCTGCATCAGTACATCCTCCCGGGCGGCCCGGGTACCGTACGCGGTGCGAGTCCCCCGGCGAACCATCGCGCGAAGTGCATATTCCAGGTCTTGCATCGATCCTTACTCCGCTCCGTTTAGTCGCCCTTCTCTGGTCTACTTATCTTCACGCAGTAAGCGTAAGTTGGTGCTTACTTTTGTTCTTCCCTTCCTACTATCGACCGGATTTTTTATTCGTACCGACACCGTTGCTTAGTGTTTATATCCAGCACCGACGCCGTAGCGATGGGTGATCCCGCCAAGCGGGAAACGGACATAAGCGTTTTATGATTGCCTGACATTGCAGACAAACGGCGGGTTACCCTGTGGGGAATCCCATCCGTTCAGCGGTCGAGGGCACGGCCCTTAACTGCGTTTTGATGCTGACTTGCGGTGCAGCACACCGTGTTTCTGTTAACGACCGTCTGGCCTCCTTCACCAGTTTCTGTTGCCAAAAATTGGTTGCAGCGCCCCCGAAGGGGATGCGCTTCAACCCCTCGGGTTTGCGTCGGTCAGACCGACGTGGAGTGCCCATTAAGGCGGCTCCATGACTGATTCCTCAGCCGATGCGGGCATGGCCCGCGCGCTTTGATACAGCCGTCGGCTGCGCTAAAGCGAGTGTATTTAGCCGTGGGATGATCGCGGCTCGCAATAGTCAATTTGCTTACAATAATTGTCGTGTCACTACGGGTATGGCCAGGTAACGGCCGCGCGAGCCCAGGATTTACCGGGCTCGCCAACGCCAGCGCGCTGGCGTCACTACACCACTTACGGCTACGCCGCGTTCGGTAGTGACGCCATCGGCGTCGGCAAACCCTCAGGGTTTTTCAGGTATTAACCACTGGTTAACTTGAGGGCGTGTCAGGGATAGCCGGGTTTTACCCGGCCCTTAGACGACCTCGTAGCCGATCACCCGGCCGGTCTCGGTGAGGATGTTGGCCATGACCGCATCGCGCAGTTCCCGGTGGAAAACGGGGCGCTTCGGGATCGCCCAGGCTCCGCGCTCGAACAGGGCGATGGCAGGTGCATTGCCGTACATCGAGCTGCAGTAGAGCAGGCCATCGATGTCAGGGTAGGCCTCATAGAGCTGCTGCGCCCAGCGCCGGGCCCGCGGTCTGGGCCCTGAGTGGATGGCCATGGAGGCGCCGATCGCGGTCGCAAAGGGACCGGTCAAGTCGAGCAGGGTAAGGTCGGCGGCCAGGTTAAATCCGCTGAGCACCGGATCACGGGCGTGGCGGGCGATCAGGCGCGTGGCCTGGAAGACTTCGGCCAGACAGGTGGGGATGGCTTCCGGACCGGTGGCCAGGTACATGATGCCCCGGTCCTGGACCTGCGCCCTCCCCTGCCCGTCCGGCAACTGGTGATCGAAGCGGCTGGTGGTCGGGCCGTAGCAGCGAAAGGTGTCCCAGGATGTCGAAAACTCACCGCCCACAAAGCACAGCCGGGCCATGGTGGTGCCTTCCGGCAAGTGATGCAGCACAGGCGGGATCGCCCGCAGGGCTTCCACGCCCGGCGGTTCGGGGAACTTGGCCATCAGACCTCGCGGGCCAGCACGATGACAGCCTCCGGCGGATGGCCGGTCAGGAGCCACTCGTGGGGGCTCAGGGCGCGATTTAAGGTCTCGGACTCAAGATCGGGGTGCACATCCATGAAAAAGCGCTGTACGGCCACTGGGTGGGCTTCAGGGCGCATGGCCCGCAGGACGGCCTCCAGGCCCGGTAGCGTGCCGCCGGGACCGAACTGGAAGCGTGGGCACACCCTCCCGCCAGTCGTGCGTACCGCGTACAGCTCGCTCGCCTCGAGCTTCTGGCGGATTCGACTGGCGCTGACGCCCACCAAATCAGCGACTTCCTTCTGGCTGAAGGCCGTGGTCACCATCTGGGCGAACTCACCGGCGATGACCGCCACGTTGTCGGCGGCGCTATCGTCGGACCAGGAGCCGACACCGCGGGCACCGGCGTCGCGCAGGAAGGTCTCCTCAGCCACGGACAGGGCATTAGTCACCGGCGGCGCCTCGTAGATCGGGTGCGCGCGCAGGAACGCCGCGGCGGCGGATGCCAGGCGGTCGATATTGGTGATACCGGCCCTGGCCAGTGTGGTGCGATCGGCTTCGGTCAGCATGGATTTCTACCTCTAACAGAGATAATGATAGTTAATTATAGGCCAGCCTACGACCGCTGTCACGCCGCGGAATCGGGTGGGGATTGTAGTGATTGACCGAAGCCATGCCGGGTCAGGTGACGGATATAAAACTGGTCTGCCGGGGGCTCGCCGTCCCAGAACAGGCTCGGGTCTTCGACCACGAAGCCCTGCTGGTAGGCTTTCTGATTCCGGCGACCACCGCGCAAGAGATTCTGGCCCTTGCGAGTCCGGGTGCAGATGTTGAGGCGGCCGAACTGGTTGATCAGAGTTTTCGGTGGGACCTCCGCGTCGAGGCGCTCGTAACACCATTCGAAGACCTCGGGAACCTGCAGGAAGGTGCGCCCTTCCCTGTCCACCTGGACCGGGGCCTGGTGGCGATTGTAGGGGAGCGAGCCATCGCGCAGGCCGTCGCGGATGGCCTCCACCAGCACCCAGCCGTTTGCCAGGGGGTTGGCCCACTGGCTGCGCTTCGGAGTGAGGAAGCGCTCACTCCCGGCGTCGTTGCGGGGTTTCGCTGACGGCGTGGCCTGTCCCCCAGTGATGGGTGGGTGGGCTGGTGTCGCAAGCAGCCATTGCGTGCCCGAAACCTGCCGCAGACCGCCGTCCGCGTCGCCGGTGAAAAACGCCCGCATGTCCTGCCAGACTTCTGGCTCGCGTTGGAGTCGAGCGAGGCCTGGCGCCGGCACGCAGGTCGCAAGCGCGCGCTTCAGGGCGTCCGGCCCCCACTGGTGGCGCTCCATCCACCAGGCGGTCACCATCACCGCCGTCAGCGCGTAGTTGTAGACGGTCTCGAACCGTCGGTAATCGGCGCCGGGACGGCCCAGCGGAAAACGCACATTGGCCGCCCGGTGCTGAGCCGCGGTGATCCGCTCAAGCAGCGCCCGAAAGACCTCGTCATCGGCGGCTTCACGGACCACCTCAAGCATCGGGACGACCAGGCGGGCGAATTGGTCTGCGGGCAAGGTGTCATCGGCCCGGTAGAGCGGCAGGTAGACCTGCGGTACGGGGGTCACCGGCGGTGGCGTGGCGGTGGTGTTGCCGGAGGTACGGAACCAGCCTTTCAGCATGCCGAGCTATCCTCCCCCGGTCCTTCCGTTCGTCCGCCCGTCCACCCTCGCGTCCGCCCTACCCTCTGGGTGGTGCCGTTTGACCCAGCCGGTAAAGGTGCCGTCCCAGTCCGACGACATCCTGTCCTGGTACGCAAGTACAAAGCGCTCCAGTAACGCGGGGATTCGGTCAGCGTCCAGCCCCTGCGTCTGCACCAGCCGCTGCAGGGTCTCGACGCGGGGTAGCCATTCGGCGGGCAGCGGGGCCGGCAAGGTGGTGGCGCGGCAATGGCAGAAGGCGACAAAGGCCCTGCCTGGATCGCGTAGCGCCCTGCCCTGTTCCCGGGCACTGATCACGAACACTGTGCGGTAGTGTTCGATCGCGGCCGGGTGATAGCCGGCCCCTTCCAGTCGTTGCAGGTCCTGAGAGGAGGGCTGCCAGTCGAGTTCAATACCGAGGACCTCGGCGAGTCGCCGCTCCAGTGCCGGCGCGTCGGTGGTTTGCCGGGCAAAGCGCATGAAGGCCTGATCGGATGGTTCACCGCTATCGCCCACTTGTCGTCGAAAAGTGTGGATCGCGTCCTGGATCTGGGCCACGCTCAGCCCCAGCTGTTTGAGCGTCAGGCGCGCATTGGAGGACGGCATCCAGGGGCGCTCCATGGCCGTCAGGACGCCAGCGCGGCGGCCTGGCGCCGCAGCGCCTTGTTATGGGCACTGTTGTCACCGACAAAGTGATCCCGGGTATCCCGCCAGATGGTGATCAGCGGATACAGTTTGGTGGTGCGGGGACGTCGACGGCGCATCCGGCGGTGTTCCTGGATCTTGTCTTCATCCCACTCAATTTTGTAGTAGTAGCCGTACAACCAGCCCACATTGGTGCCCTCCTCCCGCCACCCCGGCGTCGCCTCTGCGTGGTGCGGTTCGCCCTGCTCGTCCACCTCGTTGCATTGGCGTCGGATGAGGTTCAAAAAATCTCGCTCGAAGTTATCCAGCCGCGCGGAGGGGATGACCCGTTCCCCGAACTCATCCAGGGTGTAGGTAAAGGGGCGGCTCGTGGGTTTGGGGCGCACGCCGATGACCGCCTTGGCCCAGTTATTGAGGCGGTGGGCCAGGCCGGAGCGTTCGGACATCAGACCGTCATGGGAAATGAATGAGCGGCCACCGGACACCAGGTTGGCGAGAATCGCGGTGTGGAATTTGACCATGTAGTAACGGTCCGAGCTCACCAGGCGGCGGCCCTGAACATCGTGCTGGTAGTCCTTTTTGGCGTAGAACTCGGTGATGTAACGGTAGTGTGCGGTTTCCGCCCCAAAGGTGAACGCTTCCCGGAAATATGGTGACTGGCTGGCATCCACTTTGAATTCGGTGTCGCGCAAGCGGGCCAGCATCTCCCGGACAATCCGTCGGTTCTGATCGTTGGGCCTGAGCCCCATGCGCCGGCACAGGTCGTACAGGTCAAAGAAGAAATATTCATCCTTGATCCCGAGATCGGTGACCGAGAGTCGGTCCAGGGAGCCGAAGCGCGATTCCAGTTGGTCTAGCAGGATACCGTTGAGGGCTCGCATCGCCCGTTCGTCCGAGAGGTAGGCAACATCACTGCCCTCCCGGGTTTGAGTCGAGGTGCGAATCTCGATCCAGTCGTCCTCATAGAACTGGTACTTGCACTGGATATCCTTACGCTTGTCGCGACCGGACAGCTTCATGCCCGCATCCAGAATACAGAACAAGCTCTCGATACGGGGGGGAACGTCCTCGGACAGCGAGAGGAAACTGCCCTCCATTTCCAGCTGATCGATCGCCAACGTCAATTGCTGCCGCGAGGGCCGGTGTGATGGAATCAGGGTCTGGCGATCGGCGTTGCCGAAGTGGGCCAGCACCGGTTGCAGACTGGTCAGTTCCACAATCCGGCAGGCTTTCCCGGCCAGATAGCAATCGGTCTCCTTGAGGACGCCGATTTCGGACAGTTCCTTGAAGCGCTTGCCGATCAGCCCGGCACTGGCTGCGTGGTTGGCCCGGTGCAGGCGTTGCACAAAGTCCTGTCGACTGATCCGCCGGTGCTCGGCGTCCTGGCAGGCATCGATGAGGATAAGCAGAAAGTCGCGTAGCTTGGCGGTAAAGCCCGTGTCTTTGATCAGCAGGGATAATTGCGCTGAGGCTTCCGGTGCTACGCTGTAATAAACTGGTTTCGCCGCCATGTCAGAATTCTTTTGAGGAAGAAAACCATTCCGTTGGGCTAACCCTATTGATATGAATATGGGCTGTCAATGGTCAATTTACTTACATCACCCCTTTGGGACCAGTTTTGACATTTGGACGCCTTCGAGTAGAGGAAAATATCAATGTGAGTCTTGGTGAATAGCTATGAGTAGCTGTGAATCGAAGGAATAGACGTGAATATAGGGTAAAAAAAGTTGTATTTTCATAGAGTTACGGTTGTTACAGCTAAGTTCACTGTCCTTTGTCCAAGTCTCACTGTCGTTTGTCGATTGTTCACTGTCCTTCTGCCATAGTTCACTGTCCTTACTGACGGTTCACTGTTGATTGGGATGGTTCACTGTCCTTACGGCATGCTTCACTGTGCTTATCCCATTGTTCACTGTCCTTCAATCATGGTTCACTGTCCTTTCGGCCCCTGATGGACGCTCAGTTATCCACAGGCCCCCGGTAGCGAGCTCTTGTTTCCCTGGATACACGGGGATCAGGGGAGACGGCAGCGCCGGGTGGTGTGTGCCGGATCCCCGAACCACTGTGTTGAGGGTTCCAAAGAAAGCCGTGTGTTCAGTTTTCTTACATTTACCCCCGATTTGATATTTTTCCTCGTTTTCTTGCCATACAATATCAATTGTAAATTTTGACACGGGGAAACATCAACATGCCTGTCAGCCAGGAAAATTTCAACAAACTGGGCCGCTACTTGGAAAATGGTCATCAGCTGGTGCGAGGCATCAAGGCGATCGCCGAAGACCAGATGCCGCCACGGCGCTATAAGGGTGAGGAGCTGGTGGAACTGGTCGGTGCCAAGGTCAACACAATCTATATGGCCGAGAAGGAAGGGCGCCTCCCCTCCCCCGACCTCGACCCCAATACCCACCGCCGCCTCGGGGCGACCCTGGAGCAGGTGCTGGTGATGCAGGAGTACTTTGGTACCCGGCCCTGGCGGCGTCCCGAGGAGGCCGCGGTGGTGATGTCCTTCACCAACTTCAAGGGCGGTTGCTGGAAAACCACCACCTCCTGGTACGCGGGCTCCTACTACGCCAATCTTGGCTACCGGGTGCTGTTCGTAGACCTGGATCCCCAGGCGTCCCTGACCTACAACTGTGGCATCCTGCCGGACTTTGAAACTTCCCATGAGCAGTCGCTGGGGCCGTACATCCTCGAGGAGGAAGGCTTTCCGGCGAGCTGGGCGAAACAGGTGATTCGTGACACGCACCTGCCCAACCTGAAAATCATCCCGTCCACCCTGCAACTCGCAGGTGTCGAGTATGCCTTGTCCAATGCGATCATGGAGGCGCGTTCGGAGAGTGATCGCCTGAGCAAGATGATGCACTGGTTCCACCGGGTGAAGGACATCGTCAATGAGGTCAAAGCCGACTTCGATATCGTGATCATGGACGGGACGCCCTCCCTGGGTCTGCTGCCGCTGAACATCATTTTCGCGTCCGACGCCGTCGTGGTTCCGGTACCGACGGAAATCACGGATTTTGCCTCGACCCTGTCCTTTGGCGATCTGTACAAGGATCAGTCGGAGACCCTGTATCAGACTTTCGGCGATGACGTCGTGTTGCCGGACATGCTGTTTTTGCCTACCCGGTTCTCCGCCTCGGAAAAAACTGCCACACTGGGTAGCGAGTTTGTGCTGGAGCAGATCCGCAAGACCTTCAGCACCGACTGTATGCAGTCGGTGATCAAGAAGCACGAGGCCGTGGTGAGCAACCTGTCGCTGATGCGGCGTACCGTATTCGATGTCAACGCAGGCGATGCCAACGTGAACCGGGAGGCGCGCAAGCGAGCGATGGCCAATTTCAAGACGGTGTTTGATGAAATTCTGGAACGAGCGGTGTATCCGCGTTGGCCGAGCAAGAAAGCAGTTCTGGAAGAGAAGGGGATCTACTAATGGCTGAGAAAAAGAAATTCGGGATCCATGCGCTGTCCGCCCGGTTGGGGGATGCATCGGTGGAGAATGAAAAAGCGGCGCCGGCGCCGGTAACGGAAAAGCGGGTCTCAGCACCAATCAATTCACCGGCGATGACGGTTCGCAGCAAGCGCCAGCAGCGTATGTATCTGAATTTGCCCGTTTCCAAGACGACCGTGGAATGTGACTTGATCGAAATCGACCCTCGGCACTGTGTGGCCTCGCCGTTGAATAAGCGGGTGCAGTCCTTGTTATCGCCGGATGATGTAGCCGTACGACAGTTGATGAACGCCATCAAGGATGAAGGTCAGCGCGATCCCGTACTGGTGCGCCAGCTGCAGCAGCCTGATAGCGATAAGCGTTACGAGGTGATCTACGGTACGCGCAGACGCTATGTGGTGGAGTTGTTGGCAGCGGCCGGGGAGGGCAGTGGACTGCTCAAAGCCTGGTACAGCGATCAGGTCACGGACGCCGATGCCAGACGCCTTGCCGACAGCGAAAATGACGACCGCCAGGATATCTCGTCGTGGGAGCGGGCGATCTATTTCTCCCAGCTGCGTGGCGAGAAGCCGGCGATGACACTGGAGGTGTTGGCCGGGATGGAGGGCGTTGACCGGACCTTGGCAGGTAAGTACCTGAAACTGGCGGAGTTGCCTGAGGCCATCGTAAAGATGGTGGCATCGCCGACGGCGATCAGCTTGCGTGCCGGCCTGGATATTCAGAAGGCTCTCTCGGCATTGGGGCCCGCCGCAAGAAAGCTGTTGCTGAAGGAGTTTGCCGAACTGCCGCGGTTCGAGGACGGCGCCGCCTTGCTCAAGGCCATGAGGGTAGCGGCGCGTAAACCCGCAGCGGCGGCAGGAGGCAAGCAGCGCCGAGAATTGGTCGATGATCAGGGGCGCAAGCGGGCGGTTATCGGTGCGCATCGATCGAACAAGGGGCAGTACAAGGTAGATCTCTTTGACCTGAGTGAAGAGCAGATCGCTGCGGTCGAGAAGGCCATAAAAGGGGCCCTGAAACTCTGAATGTGCACGGTTCCCATTTTAAGCTAACATATTGATATATAAGAATAAAAAGGCTTTCAAAGTTGCATTTTTGTCACGCGCAATAGCGTTATTGAAACGGCGAAGATTTTCCTTCAGCGCCGCGCTTGGGATACCGAGTGCGGTGTCTGGATCCCCGTTCGCTGGGCCGCTCCCACTTAAGGCGTAGCCGACTAAGTCAGCTCCGGATCACGATTGGCACCGAGTTCCAGGAGGAGGGCATTGGCTTCCCGGGAGTTGTCGACCGAGAGGCTGATTTGGCCGCGCAGCAGTGTGTCGGTCTGGATCTGGTGGTCCAGTTTATCCAGTAATCCCTTGAGTTCTGAGAGGGTGTGGAAGGCGAGTTCCACGGTGCCTTTGTGCTGCTTGGCGTCGAGGGTGATGGCGGTGGGTGTGCCGTAGTGTTCCGCCAGTTCCCGTTCCATCAGACCGACATCGCCCAGGCGCTGAGCGGCGTTGCCGCGGGGCTGGGCCACCAATTGTGGCGGCTCGTAACCGGGGTGGACCAGGCGGTACAGGGAGCGGGTGGACATCATGCCCTTGGCGGCCTGGTGGGCCAGGCGTTCCTGGCGAGTGGGGGAGGGCTCGGCCAGCAGGATTTTGGCCATTTCCGGCTTTAGCAGGCCTTGTTGGAGTAACTGCCGGGTGACGGGGGCGAGGCCGTTCAGCAGGCGCAGGCGGTTGGACAGGGTAGGGCGGGCAATGGAGAGGGCATTAGCCATGGTCTGGATCTTCCAGGGTTTGCCTTCCTTGCCGAACAGCCCCATGGCGGTGTGGGCCGCTGCGGCATAGAGCAGGGGGCTCGTGACCAGTCCCGAGGCAGCGTGGTCCCTGGCCGCGTATTCAATGGCGTAAAAGGCGGCCTCGGCGGCATTGCAGTCGATCAGTCCGATGGGGACGGCCGGGGCCCGGGGAAAGGCATCCCGGTGCAGGAAGGCCTGCAGGCGCTCCCAGCCCAGCAGGATTTCCACGAATCGCCCCTCGGGTGTGGTGATCTGTCGGGCGATGACGGTGCCAGGAGGGCCACCGAGTTCCAGGGCATGGTCGATCAGGGCGTGGTGCTGGGCTTCCGGGATTTCGGCCTGGATGGCATAGGGGGCCCGGCGGATCTGCTCCCGGGGCACGTTCCGCATGGCCGGGGCCAGCAGCCTGATTAACCGTGATTGGCGGTCTTCGTTGGCACTGCGGCTGGGTTGAGGCATTGATTTCCTAAAGCGTTCTTCGAAGAACGCTTTGTAGTATAACGGGTCTTTGGGCTAGGGGAAACGCCCCGGGCAGAAAGAGCAGGTGGTTCGTATTTGTCGTGATTACCGCCGAAAGAGGGGCGTTCTGTAGGTGATATTCACTGTTGGAGTTATGCTTTCCGGGTCAACGTCGCGTCCTGGGAGGGTGACGAGCGGTCGCTGTCCTGCCTACCATTATGTCTAGTGGCAGGGAGGGGCTGTTGGCATAGCCCAATGCGTTGGGTAGGCACGAGAAGGACGTGCATGAGTAACCATCCCGATGCTGTTTTCCGTGATCCCGGGTGCTGGGCGTCAGTGAATTTGGGCTTTGCTGCCGGGTTCTTCCTAAGCGACGGGTTGTTAACGCAGGGCATGTGGTGACAACCACATTCTGACAGTAGTGCAGGGCGCCCGGGCGGGCTGGCTCCGGGTTCCGCGCTCGCTGCATCATCGTGCTGCAACGGTTCAGCGGCTGGTGAGGGCGTGGCATCATCCGCGCTGTGGATGGGCGTCGTCGTTTTACGTTTCATTGAAACGATATTATTGATACAGACATCCCTCTGGGGGAGGGCATAGCCTGGCAGCCGGTTGGGCTTGCGCCAGGCATCCCCCACCTTTCCTTCGCGCCACTCCCTGCTGTGGTTTCTATCGCTTGCAGTCGCTACTTGCGCTCACTGCAAGGCGGGTGGTTCCCCCTGTCTGGCGCCGCCCGCACCGGATGCCGGGTGCTCGTCCCTCGCACTGGTGGAGGCTTTTCGCCCCCAGAGGGATGGGGGTTGGGGAGGCCCAGAACCTGACTGAGTGCGAGGAAAACAGTATGAGCGTAGAAATGATTGCACTGGACCGGCTGGTGCCGGCGAAGTAGAACGTGCGGGTGGCGAAAGTCAGCCGTGACAGCCAGGCGGCCCTGATGGCGAGCATTGCCGCCGAGGGGCTCCTGCAGAATCTGGTGGTGGTGCCCCAGGGCGAGCAGTTCGCGGTGATTGCCGGGGAGCGGTGGTTGCAGGCCCTGCGGGGACTGGCGGCGGCGGGGCGGATTGCCGGGGATTACCCGGTGCACTGTGCGGTGCGCGGGAGTGAGGCGCGGGTGACCGCCATCTCCCTGGCGGAGAATTTTCGGCGCGATGCAGCCGGCGGATCAGGTCCAGGCCTACGCGCTGGTGGAGGACACCCAACGGCAGCTGGCTTGTTACCTCGGGAGCTGCTGGAAGACGGTTCGACCTATGCGATCCGGCGATGGCGGGTCGGTGAGGCCATCGAGGCGGAGCAGGGAATCACTGCCTTTGACGGGGCATGGCCTAAGACAACGCCGTCGGGGGCGTTTTTGCACCGTGTCCACCCACCCGGGTGCCGTAGACTTTTGCGCGCCAACGGTGTGCCCGGTAGAGCCTTTGGCATGGAAGAATGCGGACAGCACAGGGCGGCAGACCGCATTATTGGCTGAGTTTGCACCATTCACACCTATTCCGGTGCAGCGCCCCTTCCCCCAGTGTTTAGCGGTATTGTCGCGCTGGCGACGCGGAGGAGGGCGGCTATACTGCGAGCGTATCCGCACCAAAAGGATTAGTGAAATGGTGCAAAATCGTCGCGCCGACCCGGCATTCCCCACGCCCCGTCCGCGCCTGTTCTACCCCGAAGCGTCCCCATCGGCCCCCTTTCCCCTGCGGGTAATCGACATCGACTGGGACCGCCTGATCGCCAAGCGCCCGGCGGTCCTCGCCACCGTCGACGCGATGCCGAGCTACCTGCTCAAACCCGAGGTCCTGGCCCTGCTCGCCGCCGACAAGCACCCCACCTACCGCCTCATCCTCGACCTGATGTGGACCACCGGGGCCCGGGTGTCCGAGGTGCTGGCCCTGCCCCCCGCCAGCTTCCTGGATGACGGCTACGATTTCGGGGTGATCCTGAAGACCTTGAAGCAACGGCCGGGGCGGCCGAGCCGGGCGGCCCTGGCCCGCTCCGCCAAACGCTACCTCCCCATCCGGGAGCCGGCCCTCATCGACCGCATCCAGAGCTACCTCTACGTAGGCAAGTTGCGAAAAACCCAGCGGCTGTTTCCGATGGCGCGCCAGACCGTCAACCGCCACATTCACACCCTCGTGGCGGGGCAGGGCGGGGCGCCCTTCACCGTCAGCGCCCACACCTTTCGGCACTCCTTTGCCATCCACCTGCTGCTGCACGGGCGGCCCCTGAAAGTCGTGAGCCAGTTGTTGGGGCACCGGTCAGTGGCGAGTACGGAGATCTACACCCGGGTGCTCACCGTCGACGGGGGGCATTTTTTGGACGGGGTGGATTTTCATTAGGGCACCCTGATCCGAAAACAAAGAGATGCAGGACAAGCTGGATATCACTGGTCACTCCGCCACGAGCCACCTGTTACTGAAGACGGCCGTGACGAAAGGAGACTAGGAAAGCGCCAGCTGTCTCAGTAGCGTGAGGAACCGGGATTGCGCTTTTGTAGGCTGCCAGTCACGACGCAGGGTCAATCCGATATCGCGGGTAGTGCCTTTCAGGGGGAATGGGCTCACCGCCAGAATACCGCGCTCGACATCCAGTGCGACTTGTTGCGCGGGCAGCAGGGCAGCCCGGTCACTTTCCAGCAGGAGTCCACGAATCGCCACGAGAGAGCTGCACTCAATGACCCGCTCCGGTGGCGTCAGCCCTTCGCGCTCAAAAAATTCCGTAAATAACGCCCGCGCAGGCGTTTGTTTGCGTGGGGCGATCCATTCCAGTTTTTGCAGTTGATTCGCCGACAGACGCGTTTTTTCCAGGAGCCAGTGTCCGCTTCTCACCACCACATTCAGGGGATCGGACAGGAGCAACTCCTGAACAGTGTCCGGACTGGGCGCGGGCTCGCGCAGGGCGCCGACAATTACGTCGATCTGGCCGCGCAGCAAGCCGTGTAACTGCTCTTCGTAAGGACCGTCGATGATCCGAACCGAGGTGTCTGGCATCTCAGCCAGTAATCGGCTGACCGCCTGTGGTACCAGTCGCGATCGGGAGTAGGGCAGGGCTCCCACACTGATGCTGCCGGTATGGCGGTCTTGCCGCTCCATAACTTCGGTGAGGCCCTGCTGCACCTCGGCGAAAAACAGGCTGGCCTGGTGTGCCATCTGCCTGGCCTGCCAGGTGGGTTCCACGCCAGCAGGGGCGCGGCGAAAAAGCGTCAGCTGGCAGAGGGATTCCAGTTCCCTGACTGCCCGATGGACAGTGGGCTGGGATACGGACAGGGTGGCCGCCGCGCGCGTGTAATTGCCCGCATCAACCACAGCGACCAGACTGCGCAGCTGTTTGTGGGTCAGTAGCCGCGCCAGTCGACGTACGCGCGGGTCGCCACCGCTCGGGGCGATGCTTTCTATCGCCTTAAGATAACGCTGCGCCCGGCGGACACGCGCGAGAAACGCTTCCCCGGCCGGGGTCGCCTCGACACCCGTGGCGTGACGCAGGAAAAGGGCGGCGCCGACTTTTTCTTCCAGACTGGCAATAGCCTGAGTGAGCGCAGACTGCGACAGATGAGCCCGCTCTGCGGCCTTGCTGAGCGAGCCACAGTCCTGGATCTCCAGTGCGGCGTAGAGGTGTCTGAGATTCAGGCTGATGTCCATGTGCTTCCCGACTAGATTTTATTCTTTATACCTTTTTCTAATGGTATGTAGCAGCTTTCCCATTGGTCAAGATGGCGCGGTGGGAGGATACTCCCACGATACAACTGAAGGTACAGGAATTCCCTTATGCCAATCTGTGTTACCGATATTGAACGCGTCGCCGATGATGTGGTGGGTCTCTACCAGGGAGCGGAAGTCGCCACGGTGCACGAGTCCCAGGGCCGCAAGGGTTTACTGGCTTCTTACATGCGCCCTATTTACCGGCCGGCCCGCATCGCAGGGCCGGCCGTGACCTGCCAGGTTGCGCCCGGTGACAACTGGATGCTGCATGTGGCGGTTGAACAGTGCCGCCCCGGCGATGTGTTGGTGGTGGCCCCTACCAGCCCCTGTGAAGATGGCTATTTTGGCGACTTGCTGGCGACGTCGCTCCAGGCGCGCGGCGTGCGTGGCCTGGTGATCGATGCCGGCGTGCGCGATGTAGCGACCCTCACCGAGATGGGCTTCCCGGTATGGTCGAAAGCTATCTTCGCCCAGGGTACGGTCAAGAACACACTCGGCAATGTAAACGTGCCGGTGGTCTGTGCCGGCATGCTGATCCGTCCCGGTGACCTTGTCGTAGCGGATGATGACGGTGTCGTGGTGGTCGCGCGGGAAGAGGCGGCTGCGGTGTACGAGAAGTGCCAGGAGCGACTGGCAAGGGAAGAGGAAAAACGGGCGCTGCTGGCCAGCGGCAAGCTGGGCCTGGATATCTACAGCATGCGTAAACGACTGGAAGCCGAAGGCTTCCGTTACGTGTCCAGCAAAGACCTGTAAGGACGCCATCATGCAAACCGCCATTCCCTGCAGTGTCCTGCGCGGCGGCACCTCCAAGGGCCTGTATTTCCTCGCCAGCGACCTTCCCCCAGAGCCGGCAACGCGCGACGCCGTGCTGCTGGCTGCCCTGGGCTCGCCCGATGTCCGCCAGATCGATGGCATGGGTGGCGCGCACCCGCTGACCAGCAAGGTCGCCGTCCTCAGCCCCTCCGGGCGGGAAGGGATCGATGTGGAATACCTGTTCCTGCAGGTGGTGGTCGACAAGGCCGAAGTCAGCGATGCCCAGAACTGCGGCAATATTCTGGCGGGCGTAGGACCCTACGCGATTGAGGCCGGACTGGTGCCGGGGGGCGACCCCTACACCGATATCGTGATCTATATGGTCAACACCGGCGCCACCGCCGTGGCGCGGGTGGAGACGCCCGGCGGGCGAGTGAACTACGCCGGTGACGCCCGCATCGACGGGGTGCCCGGTACCGCCGCCCCGGTGCCCATCGATTTTCGGCACATTGCCGGCTCCAGTTGCGGTGCCCTGCTGCCGACCGGCAACGCCGTCGATGAGTTCGACGGCGTGGAGGTCACCTGCATCGACAACGGTATGCCGGTAGTGGTACTGAACGCCGCGGACTTCGGCCTGCGGGGTGATGAGAACCCGGCGGAACTCGAAGCCAACAGCACCCTGCGGGAGCGGGTGGAATCCATTCGCCTGCAGGCCGGGCGCCGCATGAACCTCGGGGATGTCAGCGCCAAGACCGTCCCCAAAATGAGCCTGGTGTCGGCACCCGTCGCAGGCGGCGATATCAACACCCGCACCTTCATTCCCCACCGTGTCCACGAGGCCATCGGCGTGCTGGGCTCGGTCAGTGTCGCCACCGCCTGCGTACTGCCGGGGTCGGTGGCGCAGAAGTTGGTCGTCGGCAAACCCGCCGATGGTGAACGGCGCTTTGAAGTCGAACATCCTACGGGCTTTTTCACCGTGGAGATGGACGTTGCCTGCTGCGCCACTGTGGCGACGCTCGAAGTAAAACGCGCCGCGCTACTGCGTACCGCGCGTCTGCTGATGCGCGGTGAAGTGATGGTGCCTGCCAGTGTCTGGGAGGGCGGGCGATGACTATCGAGAGGATCTGCCTGCTGGGGCTGGGGGAGGTCGGCGCCATCCTGGCCCGCGATCTGCTGGACGCCACCACGGCACAGTTACAGGTGTGGGATCACCTGTTGGACGACAGCGCATCCCCCGCGGCGCGCCATTTCGGGGAGCTTGTCGACAACCCCCGTGTCGCCCGGGCAGATGGCGCCAGAGCTGCCGCTGCAGGTTGCCAGCTGGTGCTGTCGGCTGTCACCGCCGACCAGGCCGTGGCGGCGGCCACCTCCGTGCTGCCCGGCCTGCCGGTGGGCTGCTGGTTCGTCGACCTGAATTCCGTATCGCCGGGCACCAAGACCGACCTGGCCGCGGCGGTCGAGGGTGCCGGTGGCTGGTTTGTCGAGGCGGCGGTGATGTCGCCCATCATGCCCAAGCGCACATCCTCGCCAGTGCTGCTGGCGGGCCCCAGGGCTGCCGACTTCGAACCGCTTGGTCGGGCATTGGGCTTCAGCGATCTGTCGGCGATTTCCGCCGAGCCCGGTGTAGCCGCGGCCACCAAGATGTGCCGCAGTGTGATGATAAAGGGCATGGAAGCGCTGGTGAGCGAGTCTCTGCTGGCCGCGCGGCACTACGGCGTGGACGCCGCCGTGCTGTCGTCCCTGAACAACCTCTTCCCGCGACCGGACTGGCCCGACCACGCACGCTACCTGATCTCCCGCACTCTGCAGCACGGCACCCGCCGGGCAGCGGAGATGCGTGAAGTGGCGCGAACCGTCAGCGAGGCCGGCATCGACCCGTGGATGAGCGAGGCCTGTGTTCTGCGCCAGGACTGGGCCCCGCAATTCAGCGACAGGCTCGGGGAGGAAACCCTCGACGGTCTGCTGGACGCGATGCTGGCGCAGTTGGCGAACCCATCCGAAGAGAACGATTGAACGGGTAACTACCATGATTATTGATTGTCACGGCCACTACACCACGGCCCCCGAGCCACACCAGCTGTTCCGGGAGGCGCAGCTGGTGGCCTTTGAAAAAGGCAGTGCCCTGCCGAAAGTGCCGCAGATCAGCGACGACCAGATCCGCGAGAGCATCGAGCAGAACCAGCTGCGCCTGCTGCGCGAGCGCGGTGCGGACATGACCATTTTCTCGCCCCGGGCCTCCGCCATGGCGCACCACGTGGGCAACGAAGCGGTCTCCAAACAGTGGACCTCGGCCTGTAACGACCTGATCAAGCGCGTGGTCGACCTGTTCCCGGAGACGTTTATCGGCGTCTGCCAGCTGCCCCAGTCTCCCGGCGTACCGATTGAAAACTCGGTGGCGGAACTGGAGCGCTGCGTCAACGAGCTGGGTTTTGTCGGCTGCAACCTCAACCCGGACCCTTCCGGTGGCCACTGGACCTCCAAGCCACTCACGGACAAGAGCTGGTATCCCTTCTTCGAGAAAATGGTGGAGCTGGATGTGCCGGCGATGATCCACGTGTCCGGTTCCTGCAACCACAACTTCCACGCCACCGGTGCCCACTACATCAACGCCGACACCACGGCCTTCATGCAGTTTATCCAGGGCGACCTGTTCCGCGACTTCCCCGAGCTGCGTTTCATCATTCCCCACGGCGGTGGCGCGGTGCCCTACCACTGGGGGCGCTATCGCGGCCTGGCGGATATGCTGAAGCAGCCGCCACTGGCGGAACACGTGATGAAGAACGTCTACTTTGACACCTGTGTGTACCACCAGCCGGGCATCGACCTGCTGTTCCGGGTGATCGATATTGACAATATCCTGTTCGGCTCGGAGATGGTGGGCGCCGTACGCGGTATCGATCCGGAAACCGGCTACTACTTCGACGACACCAAGCGCTATGTGGACGCCCTCGACCTGTCCGACACGGACCGCAACAAAGTTTACGAGGGCAATGCCCGGCGGGTGTACCCGCGCCTGAATAAGGCGCTGGAGGCCCGGGGACTATGAGCGCCTTTACCCCCGACGCCGACTGGCTGCACTGGCACCCGTCACCGAAAAAGCCCGATTTCGTGCCGCCTGCAGGAGCGGTGGATGCGCACTGCCATGTGTTTGGCCCGGGGGATCAGTTCCCCTTTGCGCCGGAACGCAAGTACACGCCCTGTGACGCCTCCAAAGACCAGCTGTGGGCCCTGCGCGACCACCTCGGTTTTACCCGCAATGTCATCGTGCAGGCGACCTGCCACGGTGCCGATAACCGGGCCCTGGTGGATGCGCTGGAACACTCTGGCGGCCTGGCGCGGGGGGTGGCCACGGTCCGGCCGGATATCACCGATGAGGAACTGCAGGCCCTGCACGCCGCGGGTGTTCGTGGCGTGCGCTTCAACTTCGTCAAGCGACTGGTGGATGCGCTGCCCTTCGATTCGCTGCACACGGTGGCGGAGCGCATCAAGCCCCTGGGCTGGCATATTGTGATCTACTTCGAGGCCCAGGAATTGCCCGAGCTCTACGATTTCTTCACCTCGCTGCCCACCACGGTGGTGGTCGATCACATGGGGCGTCCGGACGTGAGCCAACCGGTAGACGGGGAGGAGTTCCAGTTGTTTATCCGCCTGTTGCGTGAAAACGGTAATTTCTGGTCCAAGGTGAGCTGCCCCGAGCGGCTGTCACAGACCGGGCCCGACACCTACGACGACGTCGTGCCCTTTGCCCGCCATGTGGTGGAACACTTTCCCGAACGGGTACTGTGGGGCACTGACTGGCCCCACCCGAATATGAAGTCTCACATGCCCGACGATGGCGCGCTGGTCGATATGATCCCACGCATTGCGCCGACGCCGGAGCTGCAACAGAAACTGCTGGTGGAGAATCCGATGCGGCTCTACTGGCCCGAAGAATGGGAGGCGCAGCATGGCGCTTGATAAACCCTACAAGGACATTCCCGGCACCACGATCTTCGACGCCGACATGGCGCGCCAGGGTTTTGCCCTGAACCAGTTCAGCCTGTCGTTGATGAAGGCGCCCAACCGCGAGCGCTTCAAGGCCGATGAGCGCGCCTACCTCGATGAATGGCCGATGACCGAGGAGCAAAAGCAGGCGGTGCTGGACCGGGACTACAACCGGATGATGGCGCTGGGGGGTAACGTGTACTTCCTGGCGAAAATTTTTTCCACCGACGGGCTGAGCTTCCAGCACGCGGCTTCCACCATGACCGGAATGAGCCCGGAGGAATACCGCGACATGATGCTGGCGGGTGGCCGTTCGCCGGAAGGGAATCTGTACAAGGAGGAAAGCAACGATGGCCAGGATTAGCGCCAGTGTCTATAGTTCCCACGTGCCAGCCATCGGGGCGGCCATTGATCACGGCAAGACTGGCGACGATTACTGGAAGCCCCTGTTCGACGGCTTTGAGTACTCCAAACAATGGATGGCCGAACACACGCCCGACGTGGTGTTGCTGGTGTACAACGACCACGCGACCGCCTTTGATGCGAACTTTGTACCGACCTTCGCCATCGCCACCGGTGAAGAGTTCCAGCCCGCGGATGAAGGCTGGGGGCCGCGGCCGGTGCCGCCAGTCAAGGGGCACCCGCGACTGGCGTCCCACATTGCCCAGTCGGTGATCCAGGACGATTTCGACCTTACCGTGGTCAACAACCTGGACGTGGACCACGGGCTCACCGTGCCCCTGTCCCTGATGTTCGGCGAGCCGGAGGCCTGGCCCTGCCTGGTGATCCCGATTGCGGTCAACGTGGTACTGTACCCGCCGCCCTCTGGCGCCCGCTGTTATGCGTTGGGCAAGGCGCTACGCAAAGCGGTGGAATCCTTTGACGAGGACCTGAACGTGCAGATCTGGGGCACCGGGGGCATGAGCCACCAGTTGCAGGGCCCCCGCGCCGGCCTGATCAACAAGGAGTTCGACAACGACTTCCTCGACCGGCTGGTGACTGATCCGGAGGGACTGTCGAAAAAGCCGCATATCGACTATGTGCGGTTGGCGGGTTCCGAGGGTATCGAACTTGTGATGTGGTTGATTGCCCGCGGCGCGATGAATGACGAGGTCGTGCAGAAACACCGTTTTTACCATGTGCCCGCATCCAATACGGCGGTGGGGCACCTGATCCTGGAAAACAGCTAGGAGGAGAAGCAGATGAAAGTATTACTGTCTGGCCCCGGCGCCTTTGGTATCAAACACCTCGATGGCATCAAGAATATTGACGGCGTGGAAGTGGTCTCGCTGGTAGGGCGGGACCTGGAGAAGACCCGCGAGGTTGCCAGGGAATACGGCATCGAACACGTTGCCACTGATCTCGGCGAAGCGCTGGAGCAAACCGAGGCCGAGGCCGTGATCCTGTGTACTCCCACCCAGCAGCACGCCGCGGAGTCCATTCAATGCATGCAAGCCGGCAAGCACGTCGAGGTGGAAATTCCCCTGGCTGACTGCTGGGCGGATGCCGAGGCGGTGCTCAAAACCCAGCAGGAAACCGGTCTGGTCTGCATGGCGGGGCACACCCGGCGCTTCAACCCTTCTCACCAGTGGCTGCACAAGCGCATCGTCGCGGGGGAGCTGAACATCCAGCAGATGGATGTCCAGACCTACTTCTTCCGCCGCAAGAACATCAATGCCAAGGGCGAACCCAGAAGCTGGACCGACCATCTGCTGTGGCACCACGCCGCTCACACGGTTGACCTGTTCGCCTACCAGGCCGGCTCACCGATCGTGCAGGCCAACGCCGTGCAGGGCCCGATTCATCCGGAGCTGGGCATTGCGATGGATATGTCGATCCAGATGAAGACCGGGAGCGGAGCCATCTGCACCCTGTCCCTGTCGTTCAATAACGACGGCCCGCTGGGCACTTTCTTCCGCTATATCTGCGACAACGGCACCTACATCGCCCGCTATGATGACCTAGTCAATGGCAAGGAAGAGCCGATCGATGTCTCCCGGGTGGATCTGTCAATGAATGGCATTGAACTTCAGGACCGGGAGTTTTTCGCGGCGATCAAGGAGGGGCGCGAGCCCAACTCCAGCGTGGCCAGCGTCCTGCCCTGCTACAAGGTACTGCACGATCTCGAGCAGCAACTGGCGGGTTGAAGCAGAGAGGATACTCCGCTATGCAACAGCGAACAATCGGCGCGTTCAGCGTCCCCGCCATTGGTCTCGGGTGCATGAACCTGAACCATGCCTACGGCAACGCACCCGACGAGGCGTCGGCGATCGCCCTGTTGCGTGAGGCTTTTGATCTCGGGGTGCGCCATTTCGATACCGCGGCGCTCTACGGTTTTGGCAGTAACGAAAAACTGGTCGGTAAGGCGCTGCGCGAGCTACGGCCACACATTCACCTTGCCAGCAAATGCGGTATGACCGGTGTCGACGGCAAGCGTGTGATCGACGGCCGCCCCGAGACCCTGGCGCAAACGATTGAGCAATCTCTCGCTAGCCTGCAGACCGACCATATCGATCTCTACTACCTGCACCGCTGGGACAAGAATGTGCCCATTGAAGAAAGTGTCGGTGCCCTGTCCCGCATGGTGGTGCAGGGTAAGATCGGAGCGATCGGTTTGTCGGAGGTCTCTGCGGATACCCTGCGCAAAGCCCATGCTGTGCACCCGATCGCTGCGGTGCAGACTGAATATTCCCTGTGGACCCGAAATGCGGAGATTGCCGTGCTGGAGGCATGCCGCGAGATTGGCGCCGCCTTCGTGGCATTCAGCCCCCTGGGCAGGGGATTTCTGAGTGGCGCTGTGACTGACGCCGGGGACCTGGAGGAGAAGGATATCCGGCGCAATATGCCGCGTTTTCAGGAGCCTTGTTTCACGACCAACCTGCGGCTGTACGGTGAGTTTGTAGCCCTGGCCCAACATGCCGGTTGCACCCCGGGCCAGTTGGCGCTGTGCTGGCTGCTGGACCAGGGTGATCGCATCATCCCGATACCGGGCACGCGATCTGTTACACACTTGCGCGAGAATGTATCGGCAGGTGAATTGCGGCTGGACCGGGCAGCACTGGAAGCGGCGGGTGTGCTGATCAGCCAGGAAACGGTTGACGGCCCCCGTTACGGTGCTGCCACACAGGTCGAGATTGATACGGAAGAGTTTACCTAGGCGTCATGCTGCGTATAGCGTGCATTGGGAGGGCGACAACTGATCGCAGTCAAACCGGAGCAGACCGGCCTCTTGTCATTCTCTTTCCCCGACGGCATTGACAGTACTTCTATATCGATGCATTATTGTCAGACAATAATGCTGGCGGCTTGGCGTGGTAGTTCTTGGAATAGCTTAACTACCATGCAGGCGCAAAATTGAGGTGCGAATGTTGATTTGCATCCAAAATTGACCCACTAACCCCCCGGATTTGCATCGAATTTTGACCCACGTATAACCCTTCCCTGTTGAAGTTTCAGCAGGGGTACAAGGAGTGATAGACGTGGCTTTAGTCAGTGTAATTCGCCGTTGGCACCTGCGGGATCAGATGCCGATTCGGGAGATCGCCCGCCGCACCGGGCTGTCCAGAAACACCGTGCGCAAATATCTCGCCAGTGCTTGCCTGGAGCCGGTTTACCCGGCGCGCAAGTCGCCCAGCAAGCTGGATGATTACGAGGAGACGCTTACCAACTGGTTGTTCCGGGAGTCGCGCCGGCACCGCAAACAGCGGCGCACCGTGAAGCAGCTGTACCGGGATCTGCTCACTCTGGGCTACACCGGTTCCTATGACCGGGTGGCCGCCTTTGCTCGCCAGTGGCGACAGGATCAGCAGGAAGCCCGGTTGCTGGCCGCCAAGCGGACCTATGTGCCCCTCGAGTTTGCACCCGGTGAAGCCTTCCAGTTCGACTGGAGTGAGGACTGGGTCAAGATCAATGGCGTCAGTACCAAGTTGCAGATCGCCCACTTCAAACTCAGCTACAGCCGCGCTTTCTTCCTCCGGGCCTACCTGACGCAGTCTCATGAGATGCTCTTCGACGCCCACTACCACGCCTTTATCGCCTTCGGCGGGATACCGGAGCGAGGCATCTACGACAACATGAAGACCGCCGTGGACAAAATTGGCCGTGGCAAACAACGGCAGATCAACAAACGCTTCTATGCCATGGTGGGCCACTACCTGTTTGAGCCGGATTTCTGCAACCCGGCCTCTGGCTGGGAGAAGGGGCAAATAGAGAAGGCCGTTCTCGATGCCCGTCACGGTCTGTGGTACGACCCGCCACCGTTCAATACCCTGCAGGATCTGAACAACTGGCTGCAGCAACGGTGCCGCGAGCTCTGGCAGGAGGCTGCACATCCCGTGCTCAAGTCACGTTCCCTCGCCGAATGCCTGGAGGATGAGCGGCCAAAGCTGATGTCGGTACCGCCAGCCTTTGATGGCTTTACCGAGTACGCCAAGCGCGTCTCCTCGACCTGCCTGATTACCTTCGAACACAACCGCTATAGCGTGCCGGCCAGCTTCGCCAATCGCGTTATCAGCCTCCGTGTCTATCCACAGCGGCTGGTGATCGTGGCGGAAACCCAGGTCGTGGCCGAGCACGAGCGCGTATTTAACCGGGACAAGAGCACGCCGGGGCAAACCCTGTTCGATTGGCGCCATTATCTCACGGTAGCCCAGCGCAAGCCGGGGGCGTTACGCAATGGCGCCCCCTTCCTGGAGCTCCCGGAGTGCTTCCGGCAGCTGCGAGCCCGGCTCATCAAACGGCCCGGTGGCGATCGGGAGATCGTCGACATCCTCGCCCTGGTCCTGCTGCACGATGAACAGCTTGTGGAACAGGCGGTGACCCTGGCGTTGGAAGCGGGTGAGCCGTCCAAGCAGCACGTACTGAACTGCCTAAGCCGACTGGAAGCGCCCGAGCGCCCGAGGGCATTGACGCCACCCGCGGCGCTCAAGCTGGTGACTGAGCCGACCGCTGATACCGCCCGCTACGACCAGCTGAGGAGTTTACGTCATGAACCCTGATGCCATGATCAGCACCCTGAAGACACTCAACCTGCACGGCATGGCCGACGCCGTTGGCACGCTGGCCGAGCAGTCGTCACCGGCCTACCAGCAGGCGGTACCGGTGCTGGAGATGCTGCTTAAAGCCGAATCCTCGGAGCGCGATGTGCGCTCGATCAACTACCAGATGAAGGTAGCCAGGTTCCCGGCATACCGGGATCTCACGGGCTTCGACTTTGCCCAATCACCGGTTGATGAAGCACTGGTGAAATCGCTTCACCGTTGCCAATTCCTGGAGGACGCGCAGAACGTGGTGCTGGTTGGCGGCCCGGGCACCGGCAAAACCCACCTGGCGACAGCGATGGGTGTGCAGGCCATCCAGTACCACCGGCAGCGGGTGCGCTTCCTGTCGACGATCGAACTGGTTAATGCACTGGAGCAGGAACAGGCAGCCAACCAGCAGGGTCGCATCGCCAACCGACTGGTCCATACCGACTTGGTGATCCTGGACGAACTGGGCTATCTGCCCTTCAGCCAGGCGGGCGGTGCCTTGCTGTTCCACCTGATCAGCAAGCTCTATGAGCGTACCAGCATCATCATTACCACCAACCTCAGCTTCGCTGAATGGTCAGTGGTGTTCGGCGACGAGAAGATGACAACGGCCTTGCTGGATCGGCTGACGCATCACTGCCATATCCTGGAGACGGGCAATGACAGTTACAGGTTGAAACACTCCTCGACTCAAGACCGTGGGGAGAGAGGCAGGAAATTGAAATCTACGCCATAATCTGGCGTTCGGGGTGGGTCAATATTAGATGCAAATCCCGGGTCAGTTTTAAGTGCAAATCAACAGCCAAACCCTTTTAGATAACGCATGAACTGAAAACTGGGAGAGCAAGAAATGAGCCTGAGAACCGCGAGTTGCGCCTGTAGCCAGTTGAAGCTGTCCATCAGCGGTGAACCGGAGATTGTGGCTATCTGCAGTTGTGAGCAGTGCCAGCGACGTACCGGCAGTGTTTACAGCGCCCACGCTTTCTTCCCCCGGGATGGCGTTACCATCAAGGGTGATCACAGAACGTTCACGCGCGATTCGGACAGTGGCAAGAAGGTCACCTTCCATTTCTGCCCGCATTGCGCGAGCAGTGTGTTCTGGGAGGCGGAAAAGCGGCCAACCGCGCTGGGGATCGCCCTGGGCGCCCTGTCCGGTCCTGAACTTCCTTTGCCGATCGCGGCGCTTTATGTTCAGAAGAAACTGGACTGGGTTCCCTTGCCGGAGGGAATGCCGGTGTTCGAGCAGGGCGTCCCCGCCAAACCCGAATAAATGCATGGGTTGTGTCGAGTCGGTAATTCAGCGCCTGTCAATGGCGCGGACAAAGACGCAAGCCGGAACTGGCGCGGTACTGTATCCGCGAAAATTAACGATGGAGAATTACCATGGACTCTTCCTCCCTGGCGCCCCCGGTTCTGAGTGACTACGCAATCAACCTGGCGGCTCGGGTCGAGGCGTTTATCCGCGCCGAGATCATTCCCTACGAGAAGGATTCCCGGCGGGACAGCCACGGCGCACCAACGGAAGCACTGGTTGCGGAAATGCGTGACAAGGCGCGCGCCGCCGGTGTGATGACGCCGCACATCCGGCCCGATGGCGCTCACCTGACCCAACGTGAAACCGCGATTGTGCTGATCAGTTCAGGTCTTTCACCGCTCGGCCCGGTCGCCTGCAATACAGCGGCCCCCGATGAAGGCAATATGTACCTGATCGGTCATGTCGCCAGCCCGGAGCTGAAAGCCAGGTTTCTGGAACCTCTACTTTCCGGCCAGGCGCGCTCGGCGTTCTTCATGACCGAGCCTGCCAGCGACAACGGCGCAGGCTCTGACCCTTCGATGATGAAAACCACCTGCCGCAAGGATGGCGACCATTGGGTGGTCAACGGGCGCAAGGCCTTCATCACTGGTGGCGTGGGCGCGGCAGTGGGTATTGTCATGGCCAAGGCTGAAGAAGGCGCCTGCATGTTCCTGGTGGATTTGCCCGATCCGGCGATTCAGCTCGAACACTCCCCGAACACGATCGACAGCGCGATGCCCGGTGGGCACGGCACCTTCCGGATAGAAAACCTGCGTGTACCGGCTGAGCAGATGCTGGGTGAAGCCGGGGAGGGCTTCAAATATGCACAGGTTCGCCTGTCCCCGGCCCGTCTTTCACATTGCATGCGCTGGTTGGGGGCCTGTATTCGCGCCAATGAGATTGCCACCGACTACGCCTGCCGGCGCGAGGCGTTCGGCAAGACGCTGATCGACCACGAGGGCGTTGGTTTCATGCTTGCGGAAAACAGGATAGAGCTGAAACAATGTGAGTTGATGATCGACTGGTGCGCGTCCGTTCTCGATGCCGGTTCACTGGCCACTGTGGAAAGCTCCATGGCCAAGGTCGCGGTATCCGAAGCCCTGATGCGGGCGGCGGATCGCTGCGTTCAGGTGATGGGCGGTGCCGGTGTCACTCAGGATACAGTGGTCGAGCAGATATTTCGCGAGGTGCGCGCCTTTCGCATCTACGATGGCCCGACGGAAGTCCACAAGTGGTCGCTGGCCAAGAAGATCAAGCGTGACTGGAAAGCAGGCCGCTCCTGAGTATCCATTACAGCTCCTAGTAAAAGCATTTAATCGGAAATGCATTATGACACTCAAGGTTATTGGGGCAGGGTTTGGCCGAACCAGCACGAACTCTCTCAAGGTCGCCCTGGAAAAACTGGGCTATGGGCCATGCCATCACATGAAAGAAGTCATACCCCGGGCCGACCAGGTCGACTGGTTCAATCGCGCGGCGGCGGGGGAGGCTGTGGATTGGGAGGTTGTATTCCACGGTTTTCAGGCAGCGGTCGACTGACCGTCGGCCAGATACCATAAGGAACTGGCCGAGAAATTTCCGGACGCCAAGGTGATTCTTTCAACGCGGGATGTCGACAAATGGTATGCGAGCACCAGGAGGACGATCTTTGCGGTGACGCAAAACATGCCGCGATGGTTGCTCTGGCTCAGCCCCCGGCTTCGTGCTGTCAAGAAGATGGTAACCGGTACCGTCTGGCAGGGCGTCTTCGATGGCCGTTTTCTCGACGAAGACCATGCCAAACGGGCCTATCTACGGAATATCGAAGACGTCAAGGCCCATTATCCACCTGACAGGCTGTTGATACACCAACCTGGGGATGGTTGGGAGCCGATATGCAGGTTCCTCGGCAAGGATGTTCCCCAGGAGCCGTATCCAAGGGTCAACGAAGCAAAGGAAATACAGCGCGTAGCCCGTGTGTTCAAAGTGCTCGGCTATCTTCCGGGGTTGCTGCTCGTTCTCGCGCTTATCGTCTGGTGGATATGATTCACCAGTGACACCTGGGCTCAGCCATTCAGCTTGCCCCCTGAAGTTTTCATGGTGTAAATCCAGCGCGTATTCTTGTCTGGCTCCAAAATGGTGATGGACGTTTGCAGGGTAGCACCACTATGCTGAAGTCTGGATGATGGCCAGTAACAGAGGTGGGTATTGTGGCTTATTCAATTCCAGAGACGGATATTGGCGCGACCGTGGTGATTACCCATCGGGTCAGTGATGAAAAACATGCGGAATATGAAGTCTGGCTGGACCGGATTGCCCCCCGCTGCAAGGCGGCCCCTGGCAATCTTGACTGGCATGTCGTGCGCCCGGTCTCCGGCTTGAGCGATACTTATACAGTCATCATCCGGTTTGATACCGAAGCGCACCTCAATGACTGGATGGCGTCCCGTGAGCGCGGGGAGCTTATCGAGGAGGCGGAGGTGCTGTTCGGCGGGCCGGACGACTTTTACATCAGCAGTGGATTGGACTTCTGGTTTACGCCACCCGGGTCCAGGGCTAAGGCACCGGCGCGCTGGAAGCAATCTCTCATCACCTGGTCCGCCATTTACCCACTGGTGCTCGGCATCCCTTATGTCGTGTCAACGGTTTTTCAGTTTCTTGGTGTGCCGCGGTACAAGCCGCTTACTGTGTTGGTGACCACCGCACTTGCCGTCTTTCTGATGACCTATGTGATCATGCCGGGCTATACACGTCTGGTACGGCGCTGGTTGCGTGCGTAACACCTGGTGAGCGCGGATCGCTGTGGCCGGTTCTAAAGCGGTCACCTATGTGCCAACGTCTTTTTGTCAGACAATTGTGTTGACGCATAGGGCCAGTTCGGTATCATCAAACGGCAATTTGGCTTTGACAAAGTCCACTGCCTTGGGTTGGCGAAAACGGGCGCCGACGGTTTGTTGCCTTTGCCTGATGAGTGATAGTCCCACCTGGGCCACCACCGTGCTGGGCATGCTGAACTGGCTGGGCATTAAGCCGTCGTATTCGCGCCCGCGCGTGAGCGACGACAACGCCTATGCGGAGGCGCTGTTCAAGACGGCGAAGTATCGTCCAGAGTACCCTCGACGCGGCTTCGTCGATCTCGAGGAAGCAAGACAATGGGCGGCCTCTTTTGTGGGCTGGTACAACCATGAGCATCGTCACAGCGGCATTCATTACGTTACACCGGCAGAGCGACACGACGGTCGCGATCACGCCTTGCTGGACGCCCGGAAAGCCGTTTACACACAGGCGAGGGCTCGCTGGCCGAGTCGCTGGAATGGGCGCTCTACCCGGAACTGGGTTCGGAACAACACCACCACATTGAACCCTGAACGGGATGCCCTGTGCTCCGCTTCGTCAGCCGTAATTCCGGAAAAACATTCCGCATGACTCATGGGTCAACTACCTTGACAGACACCGGGACAGGAAGGTCATATCCCACGCCCAAAGTTCGTTGGGGCCATAAGCAACATGCGTGGTTGGTGGTCGCTGCTGCACCGGTGCCTTGCTACGACCGCGGTGCTTCAGCTGCCCGGCCTCGCGCAGTACGCGGTAAAAGCTCGACTCACTGGCGATATAGACGCCGTCGTCCGCCAGCATGGGGACTATCCGTGTCGGCGGCAGAGCGGCGTATTCAGGCCGATTGGCGACCGCCAGGATCTCCTGTCGCTCGGCCTCCGTCAGACGCGAAGCCGGCGCCGGACGCTCCGCCGATGGCCGTTTATCACCGTGGTTCAGCGCCTCAGCGGCCGACCAGCGTCGCAGGGTCTTGCAGTCCACCCCAATGATCTCACTGATCTTGACCAAGCGCGCACCACCTTTGTGCGCCTCGGCAACCGCTTCAAGGATCATCTTGCGATCTTCCCGGGAAGTCATTCGTCCCCGCTCTCGTGGAAGATCGCTTCGAGCTTTTTTGACAGCACCAGCAGCGCCGCCGTTTCGGCCAGGGCTTTCTCCTTGCGGGCGAGGTCGCGCTGCAGCTTGCGGATTTCTTTCCGCGATGCACGATCTGTCTTGCTCAATGCGGTGGTCGAAGAAAGGTCAGATAATGACTCGCCAGCCTGGGTCCGCCACTGTTCCAGTTCCGCGGGATATACGCCGTTCTCACGACACCATGCGCTTCGTCCTGCCTCATCCAGGCTGGCGGTGTGGATGACCGCTTCCAGACGTGCCGGCCCGGTCCAAAGCCGATCCTGCGAGTCGCTCAGCGCCTCGGCACGCCACCGCGACAGAGTATCAGCTCGCACCCCCAGGTCGCGGGAGACGTCTTCCAGTGTTGCGCTCTCAGGTGGCAGCAACCGCGCCACCGCTTTGGCCTTGAAGGCCGTCGAATATCTTGCCATGCATCATGCTCCATGCCCCCTGCAGTGTACCTATTAAGGGGTCAACTATCTTGACGCAGAGGGAGTTGGTGAGGCTTGTCATTGTTGATGCGAGACAAGGTAGAGCGAGACAGCTTTTTGCTGCCCAAGTGGTATAAACGATGAGCCTGAGCGTCAAGGTTATCGATCATGTCTCGCAGGCTGTTTCTTCCCGACAGCTGTCCCATCATCATGGCGACAAACTGGGACCAGCGTGATGCCTGACGGCATTGCCGGCCGCTGTGATGCTGTTTTGCCAGCGACTCAAACTCATGTCTCGGAATCAATTTCAGCAATTGGGAGAATACCGTGTTAGTATGGGAGAGCTGGACCCCATTGACTGGACAGCCATTGCAGGAAGATAAG
>TARA_R100000687_G_scaffold33154_2_pt1 | contig 72871 bp, 103 predicted proteins | sample TARA_R100000687 | Tara Oceans TARA_R100000687 (sample SAMEA2622685) | marine metagenome | biome: marine biome (ENVO:00000447); feature: mesopelagic zone (ENVO:00000213); material: "saline water (ENVO:00002010), including plankton (ENVO:xxxxxxxx)" | depth 600 m
GTTGTGAGGTTTAAGTCATTAAAATTTTCAATGTGTGTGGGAAGTGGGTAAAAGGTACTGGTCAACCAGTACATAGGGGGATCATAGGGCTACCGCCTTGTCAACCCCAATACGATGAACGGCATATAACAATATGACCTATACATAGCATATAAAAATAATTTTAAAATATTTATTGACATGATCCTATGTCGTAGTGTAGTGGCACATATTATACCAACAATATAACAGGCACAAAAAAGCCCTAATAAACTAGGGCTTGAATAGTTGATTAATTAATATATGCCTCCCCATTCAGCTAACCACCATTGGCAACATTCCAGACTGTAAACGTGCTCACCCGTCATTAGTTCAAAGTATTCTATATATGACTTTACAGCACGATCATATTGTTCCGTTGGTAATGGCTTAGTTAGTAGGTCAAGCCTCATTATTGCTAATTCATTAATAATTGCAGTATTCATACTCTATCCTCTTATTTAATCAATGTCACATCAAACGGCGTGCGATCTACTACTGTATACATATTCTTTCTCCCTTATTTAATTAGTTCTATATAAAAAATACCGTCATATTTAACAGTGTATAATTGCTTCATAGCGAACAAATAAATACCATGTAATGCCCACGCCGCCGCTACTGCTACCGATGATACCAATATGCCAACCATAACAAATAAAATCATATAGAACGGACCTATAAACGAGCATAGCGCGATAGCTAATAACGTGATAATGAATACAGCAAGTAACCAAGCGCCACCGAAGTCATAGTCTTTTTTAATTTTAACAATTTTTGGCGCAATAGTAGGCTTATTTAAGTCACGTAGTGCAATGGTAAAGGCAACTTGATAATCGCCTACAATGTGACGAGTAAGGCGTGCTACGCGGTGAGCTTCTAAGAACTTGGCTTGGTTGTTCATGTTGTTTACCTTGGTTATTGATTAATTAACTTACATAGCTAAGTATACAGTTATATTCAGTTATTGCCAGTAAATACCTAATTATTTTTATATCGAAAAATGATAGTTGTATAACAATATGGAATATAGAATTATAGGCACAAAAAAGGCGCATATTATAGCGCCCTTGGTTTAGTTCAATTAATGCCAGTATTCAATAATGCGCTTCGTTTCATTAGTCACAATAATCGATCCATAACTTAATTTATATAGTCTATATTGTGTCTTTGGTATTTCACCTACAAAGTGAAAACAATCACTAGTTAAATAAGCATGGCTGTTTAAATACTTGGTTAACGCATCATAACTTTTATATTTTTCCATTAATTCTTGCGCTTCGGTTTTAACTTGAATCATTGTTATTTACGCCTCACTTAGTAATTTATTTTTATTAATAATCACACCCGTTTCACATTGAATTATAAAATTAATATCAATAACTTTTTTAAGCAATGTATTTAAATGATCATCGCTATAATTAGCGTAACCACCGACCCACTGATCTTGTGGGATACTGGCTTCAATAATCCGATCCTTTTGTTGTTGGCTTAAACTATGCCACAAGTTAAAACGAAAAGCGGTCTTATAACATTTAATGTTTTTATTCTGTTTTAAGCCTAACAAGTGAACCGTTAACTTATTTCTAATTTGTGGAGTTAGTAACGATTCAATCGTATTTTTAAGCGGGTTAATACTTTTATAAAGTTTCATATTTTCACCATTGTTATATTGTGACGTTTAAAAGAATTTTAATTATAGACTATAAACAATTTAATTTGTGAATAGCCTATTGTTAAAAGCCTTTATTTACTCGTAACGATTAAATTTGGATTGCCGTTGCTTTCTCGCTTGCTTAATCTGTTTACGTTCTGATTTTGTTGGTTTACTTTGATTGTCGCGATCATAGCTTTTCGAGTTATACATTTTTTATACTCCACCTTCTTCTAATTGCTCCAGTTGTTCGTTAATTGCATTTTCTAAGTAATCGCAAACATCAGCATAAAAAGCCCAAAAAGCAAGCGCCATGTGTAAACCCGATAAACCATTGTTTTTCAATTCATGCTCTAAACAATCCGCGCCCATATTATCAATCATATAATCGTCATTAGAACTGATTTGTAAAATCGGCAAATGATACGCGTTGTATATTACATACTGATGCGAATCAATGCTTTCATGTAAAACATGATCATATATTTTATCATTAATATTATCCGCGTTTACTTCTTCATTGTCACATTGTAGCGATTCAATTGCCTGTTCAACAATTAGTGAAGCCATGTTTTCACATTCTTGATAATATTGCGCTGATGTAAGATTGTTCATAACTTTTTTTACCTTTATAAATTAACCAAAAATAAATGAATCGTCATTACCATACAGCAAATGAAAACAATGTAAAGCAATACGTTTAATAATCTACTAAGTTTCATTTATTTTATATTCCAGTTGTTTAGTTGTGTCGTGTTGACGGTGAAAAGTATTAATTAGTTATTTTAATTTGTCAATAATTTTATTTAAATATATATAACATTGTTCGCCCTGATCACTGTTTGTATTATTCAATATTAAACGCTTGGCTATATGTAACGCCGTTATCTCATCGCTACTTAATTCAACAAACAATTTGCGCGGATACTTATCTAATATTTCACTATTAGAAAAGCCTAATGATCTGGCGTAGTCGTAAGCCCTGGTAACATAATCTGTTTTATTTTCGTAAATGTTACCAACGGTATTGAAATCATTTAGTGATAGCAGATCATTAACAACATAACGCCAATGCTTACCATATCTAACCAAGTATAAAGCATAACCACAAGTTTGTTTCGCTACTAATATAGTAGAATCGAATTCATTTAATTTCATTTTCATACATTCCGGTTGTTTAGTTGTGTCTGTATTGACGGTGTAAAGCCTAGCAAAATAAAAATGATATTGTGAAATAACTTTTAGTTATATGGTTATGTATTTTAGCAATATAATAGGTCTATATAAATATATAGCTATTTTAGCAGGTGGATTACACCAGGTTAACTTGGATCAAATGTCCCACTTTTTGACGTATTCCAGCAAAATAATTTTAGTAGGTGAATAAGGTCACTTATGATTACGCAAGAAATAAGGTTACTTATGATTTATGTCGTCACTTATGAGCATGAAATATATGTCCTTATGATTACGCAAGAAAGAATCGTTATAACTTATAAGCATAAAGTTATGTCCTTATGATCAGTCCTTATGATTTATGAATATGATTCATGTCATTGTGTTTCGTTATGAATATTTTTCATGTGTTTAGTCGGTGTTGGTACATTTTAGTGTATGTACACGCCTTATGATTATGTCCCTTATGTATATGCCTTATGATTACGTCCTATTCCCATGTTAATACTTATGAGCATAGAATAAGGTCACTTATGATTACGCAAGGAATTATTACAATTATGATTTATGTATACACATACGCCATATTTCCATGTCATTAATGATGATCATATAATAAGGTAACTTATGATATACGCCATTACTTATGATTACGCAAGGAATTATAACATTTATGAGCAAGTAGAACACGTCACTTATGTATACCAAAGAATACTATTCCAAAGTATACTGTCTCCAATAACAGACAGAAAAACCAAGTATACAAATATAACAACACTCCAATATAAGGCTCTCCGAAAAATTTTTAATTTACATAATATCACATACTCAAATCATGCCATAATAGCCTCTGTATGGCTCTGTAACGTCATTTATGACCTATTCCCATACCAATGTATTATGTCATTACTTATGATTACGCAAGGAATTATAACATTTATGAGCATGGAATGAGGTCACTTATGATTTATGTCGTCACTTATTTATAAGGCTATTTATGAGCATGGAATAAGGTCACTTATGATTACGCAAGTAAGTATAATATTTATGATTACGTAAGTAATATATGTCCCTTATGAGCACGACCAAATAATAATAAGATCAGGAGGGTTCGAGAAACAAAGTGTAGATGACATATTCTTACTATGCCTTATGATTACGCAAGTAATTATTGCGGGCATACAATGCCTTATGATCATGCTAAAGCCTTATGATAATGAATTATATGACATATAATTTTTGCCTGATAGTTATAGCAATCGACATAGGCATATACAATCTTTTCCCTTCCACCCCCCCCCTTTTTTTTTTATTATTATGTCGTGAAGTATATGTCAACTTGCTTAGGCTGTCGCCATATTTATATGACATAATAGGAATATTGGTCAATGTCACACTTATGATTACTTTGTCAAAAATTATTATCATAATATATTATATATAGAAAATTTTTTCAAAACATATAAAAAATGGGACATATTACTGAGAAATGCCCCATTTCTATGTCACTACTTATTATCTTTTTTATTTTCCCATCTATATATTGTTCTTCTATCAACACCTAATAATTCTGCTATTTCACCTCTATTAATACCGTATTGTACTAGTTTATCAACAACCTCAGACTTATCCCCACCGTTACTGATAGCTAGTTTACTTTCTAATACTAAAATTTCTTCTCTTAGTGATGTCACAGAATCGTTGAGTTTTTCAAAATTATTTTCCAAGTTTTCGACACGCCTTTCTAGTTCACATATTGCTTCATAAGCTTTTCTAAATGTAGATAAGGTATTTAACATTTGCCATACGTTATTGCTATTTTTAATACTTTGTCGATAAAAATAACCTTTATTATTCATTGCTTGTTGAACAGGGTGCTTATCGTGATCCCTTATGATTTTGCTCACCATACTACCACACGGTTTTGATTTCTCTGCTAACACCTTATCTATATCTTTGTAATGCTTACGTGCTGCATATTCTAAACATGTTTTAGGAGATTCATTAGTATCTAACATATATGAATATGCTTCACACGCTACTACCCATACTAACTCTTGCTCCCTATCTTGATAATCATGTTTATTAATAGATTTGTTATGTTTAGTTAGTCGGTTAATGAGTATGGCTCTATCTTTTGCTGATAATTTATTAAATTCTGATACAGCCTTTTTAAATGTTTCTTTCCAATTATGATCACTCATTCTTACTAATACCTTTATAAAAATTAATAGCGTCTTGCTTAACAATTGCATCTCTAACACTAATCGGTGTTACAAAAGATAAGTTACGTAGATCTGTTATTCTACTTAACGCCACATATAATTGACCATGTGAAAAACAACCTTGTCCTACATCAATAGCTATCTTATCTAATGTTAACCCTTGAGATGCGTGTATAGTTACAGCCCATCCTAATTTAATAGGCATTTGTTTATATGTGGCTACTACCTCTTTAGACAGACTTCCTTTAACACTTGTGTAGTCATATTTCTCCCACTCACTCTCCACCACGGTAACAGTTTTACCAGATGTTAGTTTAACAATAACAGAGTTTAAGTTTAGTTTTATAACTTCCCCTCTATCACCATTAACATACGTGTTATCAATATCATTAGCACATATTAAAACCTTAGCGCCAACTTTTAATTTAATTTCATCTGGTACTGGTTTCTCGCTATCACTGAATTGTCCCTGTATTACAGCATAATAAGATATTTCTTGTTCATCTATACGATCGTACCACTTATGATTTATAACCTCAGCATCGCGCTTACGTGAGCATAGGTGTAATTGATCATCATCAATATCATAATCCTTACATTCATTACTTATATATTCAATTGCCTTAGATGCCCATTTATCTTTCTTACGAATACTATTTAACATCAACACTTGTCGCTTATTATCTTGTCGATACACCTTGGATAATTCTATTACTTTAAAATTTCTAAAACTGTTAGCGCCAAATGCAAATGGTGTATCGTATTCTTCTCTGAATGTTGGACCTTCATTATAACCAACAATAGGTTCTAGTTGTAAGAAGTCTCCGACTAACACCATTTGAACACCGCCAAATAACTTCTTGTTACCTTTCACTTGTTGTAACTTATAATTAATTAGGTCTAAGTAGTCGGCACGTAACATACCCACCTCATCAATTATGATCCTTGTTACCGCAAACAACCTATCCCTAATCTTACTACTGACATAATAATCACGGTCTGTTACTAATCCAATGGGTAATCCGAAAGCTTTATGACATGTTACACCACCAATATTTAATGCTGCTATACCAGACGGAGCAGATAATAGTGTAGAGTGGTTTATGCATTGCTTTACTACATAACTTTTACCTACTCCTCCTGCACCAGTAATTAGTACATTTTCACCATTCTTTACATATTCTAGTGCTAGTTCTTGTGACATAACTCACCCCTCTTCCTTTTTCAAATACCATTCATAATCTCGCTTGTAATGATTCATAGCCCGTTTTCTTATTCCGTAAGTTCTTGTGAATGGTAATAACCAAAATATAAACGGTATTAACAATATTTGCAATATATCACCAATAGATGTACTCCACCCATTCCAACAGTATTTGATATCGCTATATAGACTAGGGAATAAGTCTTTACATTGAATAATAAACTCTTGCGTTAGTGCCCTACACATCACCGCTCTGGATGAATTACCATTAGGATCATAGTAATGATTAGTTATTGGTTTAGCTAATTCTTGCTGTAACCACTGCTCGAATGATAGTTTCATAAATTATTCCTCCAATTTTATCAAGGTTACATCCCAGTCGTCTACCATACCAGTCTCCCAATCCCTCGACTCATTAATAACACCAAGTTTATAAACACCATCTTCTACTTCCAAGAAATTAAGCGGTAAATATTCTATAATATCTGAGCAAAAATCATCAATGCTTAATTGACTTCTTCTTTTTAATACCTTAAAGGTCTTAGTGTAAGCAAAACCACCCTTAATTTCATACTGACTTGTTCTAACTCTACCAATGCATTCTAATTTTGGTTTATTATAGTCTCGTAAAAAATTCATACTCTATCCCCCGTAATATCATACTCAAATTTAGCTCCATTTTTACACGTTAATTCACCAGACACTGTATATGTTTTGAGTTCAGAACCAATCTTAACACAATATTCTTCTAAATGATCTTCATAAGGCACTATGTCTTTATTGTCATAATAAATACCACTTAAGCAAATACCAGTAATTAATGCCACCAAATAAGTCACAAACCAATCCATAAATTATTCCTCCAATTGTTCCATAATATCGTGCCATAATTCACAATAATAAGCTGATGAGTAAGTCTTGTCTGACTCACGTTCTAAAAATTGAAAGCCTATTCTAATTAATTGAATCTTTTGCACTGGCGTTAATCTGTTAATTTCGTTTTCTGTTAAATAATTCATTATCTATCCCTTATAAAGTCATTAACTAGTTCTGCTTGTCGTGGTGTGAGGTAGCAGTCACCGCCAGCTTTATACATCTGTTCTATTTGACCATACACTTTATCGTGATGCATTTCCCACCAGTTAATGTTATTAAAATTCTTGTATGTTTTTGTGTCAATCAAATCGTTTAAATAAAACACATAAAACCAATCATTGTAAAAATACCGACAAACACCTTTAAACTTCCTAGCTCTAATAACTACATACCATTTATCTCTGTATTCTTCATCATTCCAAAACTTTTGCCACCATGTTAAGGTGTTATATTGATCACGTAAGTCATCCTTGATTTGTGATAATAACTTGTTCAATTCGTCACGATCTATTCGGTAGTTATTTAATGCTGTCTTGATTCTTTCTCTACCTACGTTAACTAAACCTTTCATAAATTATTCCTCCACTTTTGTTGCTGCTGGTCTACCAAACTCCCTGCGTATAGCAGCACATGATTTACTACACGATTTAGCATAACCTCTTTTAAGGTCTACAACTCTTGCTTCATAAATAGCACCACAATGACATTTCATCTTCTGTTTCTTACCTCTTGATGGCCTAGCGGGAACTATTTTTTCACTTTTGGTGACTTCATTAAACCTCCTAGAATTTAACTCTCGTTCAAGGACATCTATCCATTCTTCCCACTTGTCATCATCGCAGCTAAAAGTACAGTTACCCACCAACCTCCTACAAACACGTAAAGCATTTATTATGTGTGACTTTGACATTTTATTTACAGGTGTCATATCATTCCAACACGGAACATCGCGTGACAACCCCTCATAAGCTGGATCATAATCTATTTCATAACCACCCGCATCTTCTGCACCTTGTCCCATAATCTACACCCCTAATTGCTTTTTAATCATTTCAGCTTGTTCTGGTGTTACTTCTAATTCCAGCTTCACTTTCTTAGGTTCTTCCTTACGTTCCCATAACACTTCACCCATGTATTCTACTTTTATGATGTCAAGGTCTTTATTACTTTGGTTAGTTAAGTCATCATTAAAAAAGGTTAAATAAGACCCAGCACTTATGGCTGACATATTATAAAATTTATCCTCGAATAAAACTCTTTTTTGTCTATCACGATACGTAACAACCATTCCATCTTTTAGGTCTGATTTAGTGAATACTAGATCAAGTTTTGATTCGGTAATATATGTCCCCGTCTCCTTGAATCTAACACTCCACTCATCATAATTAGCATCGTAAAAGACTTCCTTTATTGTAAGAACCTGTTCACCATTACTAAATAATTCACCATCTTTACGTTTAACCTTATCACCCACTTTAAATTTACACATATTATCACCACCAATTAATTCCAAATCACTATGTTTAAAATAGTTCATATATTCATTTTCAAATTTGACCAACACTGGTAATTCATCAAATTGGTCAATAGTCATAACTTCCCCTATTGCATTAAATTCATAATAATCACTAGTGTTCACCAAACGAACCTTGTCACCTACTTTAAATTTACACATTACATATTCTCCTTACAGCTTTGATACATTAATTTACCATACTTAGCAGCGAGTTTCAGTTGCTCTTGTTCTGTTTCTTGTATATCAACCTTATAAGCATAATCAATCATAACCTTAGCAAGATTAATCACTTTGTCATCATCAAGGTTTTCATACACAGCCATCAATGTCAATTGCTTTGGTAAATTAGATTGTCGTGCAATCATAATAGTTTTAGCCATTAATTCATAACTGTCACATTCATCTGCTACCACTGTTGCTGGCGCACAAGCTGATGTAATCACTACTGCTAAAGTTGTTGCTAATAATTTTTTCATAATTTGTTTCCTCATGTTTATCGTCAAAGTGTTTATTGCTGAAGTTCCATTATAAGATAGCGTGTAATAAAAACCCCGTCAAGAGACAGGGTGATAATTATTTATAACAATGTTACCTATACTTATTCCTTTAGATTATATTCATAAATATAAGGCTCAAAGCTCTCTACGGCTTCTTTGGTCAATGACTCTAGGGTTATATCATCTTGACGTAGTTCAAGCGCGTACAGGGCTTCTCTGGCTGCATATTCACCTAGTAATTGTTCTTGTGTTGTCATAAATACCACTCCGTTGTCCCGCAGTCACAGTGAGTTATTAAATTCATTATGATTTGTCCTCAAGAAATAACAATACATTCAATATATTCATCATACTCGCCATAATCATCAGGATGTATAATCTCACCCATGTAGTCATCACTTTCTAATCTATCTACATCTACTGAATCAGTGGGCATAGCTTGTTGACCATGATCAGCCCAAACTCTGACTTTTAATTCACCATGACCTTTTTCGATAAGTTCTTTAGTCATATTGTGTAATTCATTTAATGTCATAATTTACTCTCCGCAATATTTTCTAGGTTAGTTAATAATTCATTTATATTTCTAAGAGTGGATTGGTAAGAACTATAAGTTTTCTGCTTAGTTTCAACCCCCAACAAAGAAGTTTTAATTGATTTAATTTTAGCAACGACATTGTTTATTTCAGTAAGGTTAAGTTCAACATCAACCATCGCACCAGCAATCTTACGCTTTATATCAGATCGTAAATTAGCTTCGTGACCAATAGCGTCATCTTTACTAACAAAACACTTACTAGTCTTTGTTTTATACATCCTACCACTATTATTGGTGAACACGTACTTACCGTTAATTTTAATGTATTCCAATTGCGAGTGGTTAGGAATATCTACTTTCCAGTTGGGGTTATTTTTAATAATCTTATTAAACTCATCCCACAAAACACCTGTTTCATCAACAGAGTATAGGCCACCACCACTAAATTTAGCTTCACCAATTATATATGGGGTGGTTATAAATTTACTACCCGTTTCCCCATGTTCACCAACAATATCGATACTAACGGGAACTAACTTCGCCTCTGGTTCACTATATACGGGTTTCAGATTATTGTAAGGTTCTACTTCTTTTCTCACCTTATATTCCGTATCTAAATCAGGGAAACAATAATCGCCATCTTCATCCATGTAATTACCGAGAATGGCTCTTTTAGATTGAACAACGCCTTTATCAACTTTGTTACCACTCTCATCAACATAATGAATTAACTCACGAGTAGGTCGCTCAACCCGAAGTATGGACTTAATATCGTCCTCTGTTACTAATATTTGAACACCGTTATAATTACCAACCACTTCTCTGTCGTTAACAACATAAGATTGATTACCTAATTCTACTAAGTAATTATCACCAACCTTAATTGCCTGATGTGCTTTTAAACCATTAATAATTTTAGTCATAACTTATTCTCCCAAATAATATAATTTTGCTAATTCAAATGCTTTGCCCTCACCTCTAGCATTTAATAATTCACTGTTTGTTTCACTACTATCAATTGTCCTTCTGTAAACTGCCATGAATGCTTGTGACCATGTTAACTCTGGATTAGAACAGTAATGATCTTTTACTTTTGATATTAGGTTATAATACTCCGATGGGTTTAGTTTCATATAATGATCTCCATTAATAATTCATCACCATTATTTCTTGTGTAGGTTCATCACTCTTTCTAAATGATGTATTCCTAAAATCACCATTAGTGGATAATACATTATATTTTCGATTATTCAAGTAATCTTGTAGCATGTCATTATTAAACCCACGATTACTTAGCACATTAGTATAACAAAACTTAATACCTCTTTCACTGAACCTGTCCATCATTTCAAATAAATCTTGGTCGTCTTTAATTGACCAACCTTTATTATAAGTGGCAGTAGTACCAGTGTAAGGTGGGTCAATAAACACCCAATCATCATCATAGAACTTAAAATCTCTAAAGTCGGAGTTGAATGTGCTTATATTAAGCCCTGAGCAAGCCTCTATGCGATTAATATCGAAATGGTTGCGCTCACCATAGGGTAAGTTAAACTCACCCTTAGAATTAAACCTGATACCATTAGAGAAGCTACGACATACTAACAGGTACAGATGGAAATTTGAATTACACTCATTATAACTTTGTCGTAAATTCAGATAAGCCTCTTTGGTATCAGGGTAAGAGTTATTAATTTGGCATAGTCGCTCTTTAAATTCTGCTGATCGTGAAGCATGTGATGCAAAGTTAAACAAATCGAACACCTTAGTATCACGTTCATTGTAACACACGTTTTCATAGCCATGACTAGCAAGATTGCAAGCAACAACACCAGAACCACCGAATAGGTCAATGTATCTACCACAACCATCTGGTGTGTTACTTATGATCATAGGGATTGTTTTATACTTATTACCAGTGTAATGGAATGGTGGTTTAATAGTCATAACCAAATCTCCAAAATAACACCCAATGATGGAAGACCAATTGACAAGAAAAATGCAATAGCAGTTATTATCTGAACAATTACTGTTATAGAAAACTTATGATCATTGAAAAACTTATTAACCTTTTGTTCATCATAACTGGGCATTATTAACCAAAGTGCGGTAAATACTATTATAATTGTTCCAGTTATTTTCCAATAAATTTCCATGTTATTCTCCTTATGCAACCAACGTTAAATTATCTAGTGTTCTAATCGACTCTGCACCATCATATTCTTCTATTATGAAAGCTGTACCTTGTTGAAGCCATTCAATTTCAACATCCTTCCAACCACCAAGATACTTATCCCTACCTGTTTTATTTTTAATGTATTTTTCCACCTCTTCTTCACTAGCACCTTTCAAATGAAGTTCTACCAAACCTTTATCCATGCAGAGGAAAGATTCTATACCTCTACTGTCCCAAGTAGACCAACCAGCACCAAAATCACCAGATACTAATACTGCTACTTCACCTTCTTCATTGTAATATTTTTCAACTAACATAATTAACCCTCCACCTGATATTCAACACCAGCAATCTTAACTTGCTGTAATGTATTCACATTAATGCAACGATAACCATTATTCACACTATCAAAACAACCAATAAGATTCTCTTTATGTTTAATAGTAGATTCACCACCTTTCAAATGTTTCTTAACACCAAGTCGTGCTGTCATGTGACGTAATTCCCCGTTTGATTTTATAAAGTCTACCGAGAAGAATTTACCATTAGTAGCCCTAATCATTTTCGCAGCTTGTTCACGAGTGATTGTATTGTTCATTATTGATTCTCCCATTTTGAAAATAACTGTTTTAAATCATACTCGTTTTCTTCCATCGCCGCTGACCTTGCCGCTGACCATGCTGCTGACCTTGCCGCTGACCATGCTGCTGACTCTACTGCTGACCATGCTGCTGACCTTGCTGCTGACCTTGCCGCTGACCATGCTGCTGACTCTACTGCTGACCATGCTGCTGACCATGCTGCTGACCTTGCTGACTCCATGGGATTGTTAAGGTAGTTAACAATCAAATTATAATCTTCATCTGAACAATAAGGCTTTATCTTTTCAATATTGATTAGTGCTTTCTTACAACCAAAGATGCGTAGATCATGTTTTTGTTCTTCACTAAATTGATCATAAGTACCCGATATTAACCACCAAACATCATCCCACCCGTTAGATTCCAAACATTGACTCAGTGTGACATCGTTGTCACCATGTGCGTTTATAAAGGTTTTAAATCCATCTTCACACGCATTCAATTTAATTAGTTCTTTTTTGTTTGTAGATATCTTCATTATTGATTCCTCATTTGTTTTCGATGTAGATATAGTATCAAAGTTTCACCAGTTGTCTAATAACGTTTTGTTATATCAAACTCTAATTTGTTCATAAACTAAATCAGCAATTTGTTCAGCATAATCATCACAGATTTGATCACAGAACTCTTGAGCTAATACATTATGTCGCAAACATTCAATCTCTAATACTTCGGGGTCATTAGGTTGCAACGATGTTGATGTAATAACATAGTTTGTACCAGCATCATAATAGAAATCAACCATAAATTCTTCACCGAATAGTGTGATAATAGTTGTGTTGTTCATGTTTGTTTCTCCTCGTTTTGTCTACGTGATTAATACTAGAGGAATGGTGGGATGAGTGCAAACATTTTATTATAACAATTTGGAATATGTATATAGCAGATAATAAAAAACCCCAACATTTCTGTCAGGGTTTATGAGAACGTAAATTTACGGCCATCTTCGCCGTAAAATCACTTATCAATAAACTTCACCAAATCATCATAACCACCAATGTGTTCATCATTAAACCATATTTGAGGGACAGTAGTGAATCCTTGCGATTTAAAATTATCAATTAATTCCTTATTACCACTAATGTCATAGTATTCATATTCAATACTATCCCCTTGTAGCAATGAAACAGCTTTTACACAATAAGGACAGTTACTTTTACCATATACTCTAAACATATTATTCTCCTGTTATAATTCAAACTCAAAATCGTCTAGGTTCGAGTCAAGACCACCAACAATATAACTACTCAATTCAGCTTCTTGTGGTGCAATCTGTACGTCATCTGAGCGTGTGTATTTATCCATCCAAGGTAAAGGGTTAGAGGTTACATCATAAACCTTGTCAAGTCCCAAATGACCCAAGCATTCGTTAGTGAGAAACTGAACGTAATTAGCTAGTAATTTCTCATTCAAACCAATCACACTACCATCTTTAAACAAATGTTTAGCCCACGACATTTCTTGTTCTGCTGTCTCTTTGAGCATATCGGTAATAAGGTGAATGTTATCATGTACAATGCGTGTCATTTCTGGATCATCAACACCCCTAATCCATCGCGTCATAATAAAATGAGTAGCGCCTTGATGTAAGTATTCATCACGATTGATTAGCTTGATAATCTTTGAATTACCCTCCATTAACCCACGCTCATTGAATGAATATGAGCAAGCAAATGATACATAAAAACGTATTGCTTCTAGCGCATAAACACTAATCATACATTTGAATAAGTCTAGGCGTAATTCATCAGTGACAACACCGTCTAGTTTATACTGTAATGTAGTGCGTTCTAGTTTGTCATACGCTTGTGTAACCGAATTAGCACGTTCAATAATCTCTGGTGTTTCTAGTATGGAATCAAAGATAGTGGATGGATCATTAAATACATTCCTTATGATATGGGTGTAACTCTTAGAATGCACCACTTCAAATGCACTCCATGTTTCAATCCATGTTTCTAGCTCTGGTAATGAGCATAGTGGTAATAGAATTGATACAGGACTTCTACCTTGAACGCTATCTAGTAGTATCTGATATTTTAAGTTTTCAATAAATATCTTCTGATCATTAACACTCAATTTATTATTAAAGTCATGTTTATCTTTACTTAGGTCAATTTCAGATGGTCTCCAAAAGAAACCATGTTGTTGTTCTACGAATGAATCAAATCGTGGGTAACGCATTTTATCATAACGCGCTACACCTAATTCCTCACCGAAAAACATATATTCTTTTGTTGTATCAAAAATATTCTTATTGAATGCTGGCATTTATTTCTCCTGTTATTCTAATTGTTCAAAATGCGTTCTTTTGCGATGTTGAAGTATTCTTCATCTAGCTCTATACCAATGAAGTCTCTTTTTAGGTTCTTACACGCCACTCCTGTTGTCCCACTGCCCATAAATGGATCAAGTATAATATCACCACTGTTTGAGTGTATTTTTATCAAATCCTCCATGAGTGATAGGTTTTTTTGTGTAGGATGAAGTCCTTTTTCTACGGATTTTACAAACTTAGGTCTTTGATATTTTTCATCCTGCCTGTTAAAAACCCACTTCCCTTTTGGTTTCACCAACCACACAGCACATTCAAAATCAGTTATGTATCTCCTTTCTCTATTTCTAGGCATTGGGTTGGACTTTTCAAGTCTAATCATATCCTTCACATCAAAGCCTAAATATTCCGAATATCTAGCTATATCCCCTAGATTTTTCCAATCATTGAAAACCACAAAAGATCCGCCTTTTTTTAAAACCCTTATAACTTCATCGATATATGAAAATAAATCAGCGTTTTTATCCCATTCACCAAAATCTATTCCAGCCCTACCCATTGTGTGAAAGTTGTTACTCCTTGCTATATTATAAGGTGGGTCAGTCAATACCATATCTACACTACCATCTGGTATGTTCTTCATTAACTCAAGACAATCACCTTGCCACAAATTAATATCGCCCAACGCAAAATTACTCATATTTATCTCCTGTGAAAATAAACCCCGAATTAACGGGGCTTAATATTATTTATAATTTACATGCGCCACTAGCACAACCATCATCTTCTGGCTCAATATCTTCACCTGAGCCATCTCGTGTATTGTGATAGTACAACGTCTTAACACCCATCTTATATGCATACATCAAATCTTGCAACACTTCTTTTAGCGGTACTTTATTACCAGCATATTTACGCGGATCATAATTAGTATTAGAACTAATCGCTTGGTCAACAAACTTCTGCATAATAGCAACAAGTGATAGATAACCTTTATTAATCTTACTATCCCACACTAACTCATAAGCATCGGCGAGTGTGTCTACCTCTGGTACTAATTGGCTATAATATGAGTCCTTGGAGCCTTTGGTGACACGTAACCCTCTTACTGGTTCAATACCATTGGTGCTGTTAGAAATCTTACTAGAAGTCTCTGCTGGCATCAATGCTGTAAGTGTAGAATTACGTAAACCATACTTCGTAATATCAGAACGTAGTGTTTCCCAATCTTGATTATAACCAACACTTACCAATGAATCCACATTCTTGTTATAGCGATCAATCGGTAGTACGCCATTAGCATACGAAGTCTCATTAAACTTCTCACAAGCACCTAGTTCTTTAGCAAGTTGATTACTCGCTTTGAGTACATGATACTGAATAGACTCAAACAATTCATGTGTTGCGTCATTAGCACTGTTATTACTATAACGTAAACCTTGTTTAGCTAACCAATAAGCAAAGTTAACAACACCAATACCCAATGTACGTCTTAACTTGTTCTTCTCTGCTGCTTTAACAGGGTAATTTTGATAATCTAATAAGTTATCCAATGCTCTAACAACAATAGGAGCAAGTGTATCTATTTCATCAGCAAATTCCAAGTTGAATGCTGCTAATGTGCATAACGCAATCTCACCATTTTCATCATTGATATTATTCATCGGTGATGTTGGTAAGGTAATTTCTAACAACTATGTTCAATGTGAGTCGCTAATTCACACCAGCACCTTTACGCGCATCTATATGTCACCATATAGGTCGGACTATATCATGTAAGCCTTATGCTTACCCCTCCGCTTCGGGACGCTTGCCCCTACTCTACTCCCTTCTTACTTATGTAATGGTTTCGATAGTCTCTACGGGTTCACTTTAAAGTGCTTCCCACGGGATTGTCTCATTGAGATGTTCCCCGTTTTCAAAGGGTTTATTCTATGCCTAAAATTAACACAGATTTGATTGCTTAACTGGAGCTACATCCCAATCAAAAGGGCTATTAGAATTACAATGATCCACATTCTGAATATAAATGCGCCCTGTTGCACTACGCTCATTCGCAATCAGACTAACTAGGTCAACAGCATTAATTTCTTTGCGCTTAATTAACGGGTTAGCTTCTAATTGCTCATACAACTCTTTAAATTCATTATTCGGTTTAAAGAACTTGTCATATAAATCAGGGTGAACATTAGGGCTAAACAAACTAACCTTCTGCTTAGACAAGAAACGCTCATAAATAAGGCGGTTCATTTGTACGCCATAATCCATGTGGCGAACACGATTGTCCTCAGTACCCTTGTTATTTTTTAGAACAATTAGTGACTCAACTTCCTCATGCCACCAAGGATAGAATAATGTAGCAGCACCAGAACGCAAGCCACCTTGTGAGCAACTCTTAACAGCGGTTTGAAAGTGCTTATAAAATGGTATACAACCTGTGTGAAACGCCTCACCACCTCGAATAGGACTACCTAATGACCTAATCATACCAGCATTAATACCGATACCAGCACGTTGTGATACATACTTAACAATAGCATTAGATGCTGAATTAATCTCGTCCAAACTGTCACCAGCTTCAATTAACGTACATGAACTAAACTGTCTAGTTGGAGTACGAACACCACCCATGATAGGCGTAGGTAAACTAATCTTACGTAAACTAACAGCATCATAAAATGCAATAACTTTATCTAATCGGTTTACTTTCTCATCTTGATGTAAGCACATTGAGATCAACATAATAGCTTGTTGTGGACTCTCAAAGTATTGATTATTAGTTTTATCTTTAACCAGATACTTAGACTTCCATTCCATCATAGCAGCATAAGTGTAATCCATATCACGTTCATGGTCTAAGAATTGCTCTAAGTAATCAATTTCAACTAACGAGTATTTCTCTAGTATTTCAGCATCATATTTACCTAACTTAACTAGACCAGTGATGTGCTCATAAAACTCAGGCACATCAAACGTACCGAATGCTTTCTTACATAAGTCAAACATGAGTAATCGACCAGCAACATATTGATAATCAGGGTTTTCTACTTTAATTAAGTTAGCTGCTGAGGCAATCAATAAATCCTGTACTTGCTCACTAGGCATTTTATCATAGAATTGAATATGAGCATTCATTGCCACTTCACTAGGACTAACATCTTTTAAACCCTCACACGCCCACTCTAATGTATCGTTTACTTTATCTGCATCAAAAGGAACTAATCTACCATCACGTTTAGTGATATTTATTTCCATATTGTTCTCCTATTTATTTGTTAGTTAAAAGCCGCCCTAATTGAGCGGCACATATTACTATTACTGTTCTTCTTCGTCAATAAATTCTAACTTAGCTCTAGTGAAAAATTCATCTAAATCTTCTCGACTAATGACCTCTGTATCAAACTTGCGAGAATAAACTTTAGATACATAATCGCTACCTGTATCAACTTCAAGTGAACATTTTAATTCTATCATTAATAAAACCTCCCACCACGATAAGTAATTATAGTTCGCTTACCGTTAGCGTAGGTAATTATATGACTATGTGACCAAGTAGTACCACCTTTGTTATAACCCATATCTAGCGAACCTGTTACACCAGCATAGAAGCATCCTAAATGTATTGCTGCTGAATGGCTATGACCAACGTTGTAACGCAACCCCATCTTACTGAATGATGACACACTACCTCTAGCACCGTTAGTACCATTGTGTCCATGTGAACCGCATTCTATACCAGCCTCACCAAACAATCTGAAACTATCATCAACTTTTAAGAAGTTTACATTCTCACATAACTTATTAGCTTTAATGCAAGCATTCTTGAATGTATGTATTTCTACAAAGTTTTCCATAGCTTTATAGTTGTCTAGCTGCAATTCTAGGAAATATCTAGCATTAACAGGGTCATTCCTATAATCAGAAGTCATCAACCACTTAGTTAATGCCTCATCGTGGTTAGACTCTACTACTACCACTTCACCCCAATTGTAATAAGCTAACTCACCCAAGAAATCAGCGATCATTTGGATCTCATTTTCGACACTATTCTTTGATGATTTGTATCGTGTAAAATTAAAATAGTGGTCATTAATGTTATGGTGGTTTCTCGCACTAAAGTCTGCCGTGTCGTGGCAAAATATGTAATTGGGTTTTAAATCAGCAAGAATATTGTTTCCCTGATTATAGGGACTCACTTCATAATCTTCATTTATTATTAATCCCGTACTAAGACCCAATACCTCATTATCTGATTTTTCTAAGTGTAAGTCACCCAAGTTTACCGCCTCAACAGGGGCTTCACAACTAACCAATCCTTCTGGTGTAAATTTATTTGTTAAATCATAAATAATGCCTGTTTGTTTTTCAGCATGTAGCTGACGACACCACCAATTCCCATCGTCATCAACCTCCACATATAATGCCGCAATTGCGTGATAGAACGATGCTTTTTGACCACTCTTCTTTTCTATATAGTTGGGTAAGGTTATACTACCCGTTGTATATAGAAATCTAGGTAAGTCCTTCTTGTGTCTAGGTAAAGATTCTAATGCTAATTTAGCATGTGGTATAATTCCACTATGGCTTGTTACGTAATTTTGAAAACCCGATAGTGGATTAACTGCTGTGGGTAATATATTTAACTCACCGCACAATAGTAAATCAGGTGCTAATTCAACAGGTTCATCACAACGATGTTTAACTATTCGTGGGTCATACCACAAATCACCTTGACTCTTAGTTAAGTTTTGAAACCCATTTATATTATAGGTGTATGTTGACACTAATAATTCAGCACCATAATGATCAGCTATGTGGTTTAAAGTTGACCAAGCTTTTTCGTGAATTGCTGTATTATTCTGAGCAGAAGTAATGATATATTTACCAGCACCGATTTTAGACTCTTTACCATCATGCACATTGCTTTCTTCACCACCAACAACCTTCTTATCAAGACTATCGTAAAACTCTTTAGCGTATGCTGACTGACCAGATAATATATCCCCAACGGTTGACTTAGGAATACCCGTAACTTCTGAAATTTTACGAATTGATAAGTTCTGATTACGCAAGGCAAGTATGTCTAATAATTCTTGCTCTGTTAATCTCATAATTTACCCTCCAAGGCTTGTGGGTTAACCTGCTCAATTAGTTTTAAAAAGCATGGTTCATAAAAATTAATACTTTTAAGTGTCTTTTGTTTAGCACCATGAATTTCGTCATCACCACTCAACACATAATACTTACCAATTTTAGTGTACGTTACATTACTATAACGCTTCTTTTTGGTGTATGCAGCCTTACTTGCTCGTGCTTCTTCAACAGTCTTACAGAACTTACTGAAATTACTATCATTCACAATACGTAATATTTGTTCGGGATCATAACCTTTGATGTGGCAAATATCTACACAGTATTCAATACAGGTCATCGCTACGGATGATGAGTCAAGGCGTAGTGGGTCTTCTTTAATAGCATTAGCAAGGAAATATAGTTCATCCACAAGCTCATCAATATCTTTGTCAACTACATTAGATTGGGTGGGTAACACCTTAAAATTATCAAAACCTAATAAATGCAATGCGCCGACAGCAACAACAATAACATCACCAATACCATCTAGTAGTCCATGCTCTTTATTATTGCGATATGAAGCATACAATTCATCAACACCTGTTACTTCCTCGACTAACATAAGCATTTGCGATCGCATTAGTTCTTCTGTGCCAGCACCTTTTGGTTTTCCTGCTGTTGTGTTCCACAATGCTACTCGATTCATTTCACTCATATTATTCTACCTCCTTAATGCGAATATCCAACTCTCCGTAAATATTCAATTGTTTTAACGCTAATACTAACTTTGGCTTATCTTCTGTTGCAAAAACTGTTTCAAAATTAAGCGTATCATAAATTTCATGGAACTCACCTACACCACTAACGATGTAACGATTATTACTCATATTACTTCGCCTTATTATTTTGTTTAACATGCTCTAGGTAATCCACTACGTCTTGTAATGTAACAACATTGGCATTATAACCAGAATCATCTTTAGCAATATCAGCAACCAATTTACTAATTACTTGCAGGTTGGCTTTTGTTTGGTTATGAAGTCGTTGTTCTCTTACTAGGTCTAATGCTGTTGCATTTAATTCAGCTTGTAGTTGATCGCTCATAATTATAACTCCTTAATCTTTTTCATAATCAGTTTAATATAATCGTGTGCAATTGTTCGATCACAATGACCTATAGTTAAGTGTTTATGTTCTAACTCTTCTGAGGTTAAAAACTCTAATTCTCTGACAGACTCCAATCTCACAGAACTAACACTACCATAAATGGATTCAGCTAAATCACAACCCAATTCATCATCTAACTCATCAGAGAACGCCAATGCCTTCACACTAAGCTCATCATCATCATCTTCGTGGTAATTTCTAGCAATCGCAACATCACCGCATAAACAACATGCTGTACCACAATGCCAACTCAACATGTTCAAAGGCAATATTGCTTCTTCACCAGCATCTAACATTTCTTGTAATAATTCTAAAGCTTTTTCTTTGTTCTCAATGATCATATTAATTCTCCTCTTTTAATTTATTAACAAGGTCAGTTCGGGTTTTCACATCATTCAAATCACCACGTTTTTCACATAACCATCTGAAATTATTTTTAGTAGCCCATTCACCATGTGATTGTTTAGTACCGTCTTTACGTCTTTTAGCAAACGGCATTGGTGTCGAACTATTTTCAAATATTAACACCAACTCTATTTCCTTACAACCTAAATCTTTATAATATTGCCAGTTATTCAGTGAATCACGAATCCATTTATATTTGGAACTCTCCGTGGAATCCCTAAATCTACCCTTAGCTTCTATTACAAATAATTTAGAATGTAATTGAAACAAGAAATCTGGTTCATATTTATGCTCGGTATAATAAGGTACTCGGTCTTTGTTCAGTACATGGTGTTGAGCATCTTTAAGCGATTCTTGATGTAGTCTGTATTCTAACTTAGAGTCATAACCCTTTGGTAAACCTTTTGGTCTTTTAGCAAAATATCTTTTCTGCATAACTTAATCCTTATCCCAACGATTCTCAGGATGATCGGCAGAAGTTAGTGTAATATCAGAATCAGTTTCAATAACGTCCTCGATATTAGCCCAACCTATACCATCACTCAATACTACAATTTTATCTTCGTGGTATTTCTGCAATACTTTAATCAAATGTCATACTGTCATAATTTATTATCCTTTTCCCATTGGTTAATCATATCTGTATAAGGTTGTGGTACTAAATCATCCCTACCCTTACGCATGTAAGCAAGGTTTAGTGTTTCCATTATAAAGTCTTTCCAGCTCCCCACAGCGCGTTCTCCGTCCTTATTTACATAGTCATAGACTAACCCATACTTCTTGTAATAAAGTAAACACACTTCGCTCACAGCGTCATATAATTGGTCTACTGGTTGGTTATTGAATGGTGCTAATGTTTCATGTGCTTTAGTTTTACCCACACGATCTATACCGCTATAATTATCAGCAGTATCACCTGTAATTAATTGGCCTAGTAAAAACAAATGTCCTAAACCAGTAAGCTTTAATGATGTTTCTTCAACGTAACCTAATGTATCGGGATCAGACCAAACAGGTACATCGTGATAGTCAGGGTAATACACCCAACAACCAACACACTGAAGCCCGTCTTTTTCATTCTGTATCAATACGTTAGTTGGTTTACGCTGTGATAACCCACATACAATATCATCTGTTTCTACATCACCAGTGGAACGCTTGTGATTAGGCATCGTGAGAACATATTTGCGTAACTGGTCTAAGTGGTAAGGTTTTGCTGCTTCTTTGCGATTACCTTTATATGGTTTACGTAGGCTAAGTTTATGTCGAAAATTCTCTAAACCCGTTTTCTTACTAACATAACAAGTGTAAGTGTCAGCGCCAGATTGTTTCAAATAACGCATTAATAATTTCTTATACGTTTTTACAGCTTCTTGAAATTCACCAATGTGTAATCTTTCTTTGCGAACGAGTTTAGTAACGTCACCCTCATAACCAAATTCAACATCAGCACCCATTATCTCACATTCTTCTAACCAATTCTTAGCTGACTTGGCTTTACTGAATGAACCTACTTCATTACCTTCTTCATCAACAAAATAATATTCAATTTGTTGCGCAGAACTAGCAGCAGGGAATATGAGCAGATCAGAATCCACATAAGCATGTTTAATCTTTTTTGGTTTCATCATACCTCCGATAGTAAAAGGGGCAGCACAAGGCCGCCCCATTAATTAATCAATACTATTGCGTATTAATATTCGTCATCATCAGCTTCATCTTCTGTATCAAATGGTGGTACTTCATCATCGTCAACAGCCAACTCAGGGTCAATGTCATCACGCTTCTTAGAGTTACCTGTGCTATAAGTAACGCCCAATACATCATCTTCAATCTCACCAGATGACTCATAAGGAATGAGATCTAGGACTTGCACTAGGTTAAGCTGCATGTTCCACTCACCATCTTGGTTCTGATAAGCGCTACATTTAACTGTAACTGTACTACCGTTACCAATTAGATCATCAATATCTTCACCTTTCTTGTTAATAACCTTAACAAAGCGAGGTTTACCTTTTTTGCTGAACTCAGGGCATGATAGACCAAACCCAAATAGACCTTCACAATCAGGGTATTTCTCAGTAGGATATTTAAACTTACCACGGTTCGGGCCTTTCTTGAGTTTATCAACACCAACCTCGGCAAACACCTTAGCACTATTTACTGGTAGGTCTAGTAGTGCTTCTTTAGATTGCTCATCAATGAATAGTTGAACACTAAACTCACGCTCACCTTCTTCACCCTTATACTTGTCTTGTGGCTCATAAACTTTAGCGTAATAAACCTTAGCATTCTTGATGTAGATTGATGAGAATTGACCGTCTTGCTTTAAAATAACATTCTTAGACATATAATGTCCTCCTTTTTACTATTGAAATTTCAACATGAATTTAATGTGAGTCGTCAAATCCATGTTGTGTATATTAATGTGTTTAATTTTGATTGTCAAATAGTTTTTCGCAATTTTTTCATATATTTTTGATGATACCGAAATGCATGAATATTATAGTCTTTTATTTCGGTATTACCTTTTCGATATTCCCTGATCGCCAGTATAGATTTCATGTTGTTATACTCAAAGCTAAACTTAATAGACTTTAGCGGATAGAAGTGGTATCGAATAACAATTATATTATCTTTTAAATACTGTTCTGTAAACCCCCTTCTGAAATATATTTGCCCCATCTTAGCAACAGAGTGTGTAGCCATAACAGGTTTATCGTAATAACCCACACCTTGTTCCTCCCTAGCTTTAGGTATAATGTATTTACCCACCAATTTGTCATAGGTAGCATAACAAGTACGCTTATACTTCATACCGAAACCAAAATCCCGGTTAAACCAAAATGTAGGATTGTCATCACGGAAATGAGCATATATGGTTTTATGTCCCATAGGTACAGCCATACCATATATCTTCCACATCTTGTCATAATCCCACGACAATGATTTTAAATGTTCAGTTAATGCTCGAAATACACCACCTGTTGTGAATGTGTAATGTTTATTCTTAGCAAGTAGACCTTTGTGATTCAGTAATCCAATCTTAGGGTTCTGATGCTTCAACATAAACGCCATTGTTGGTTTATGCTCAGGAGGCACTCTACGCCATACATCCTTGTCTATTAGCTTACGGTAATCCTCAATTTCGTCTATATCCCACTGACCTTCCCATCTTTCAAATGGGTCATGGTCAACATGAATATGTGGTATTAACTTACCTTCATGTTGAACATCGTACTCCCCTATAAGCTCACCCATTTCATCACTCATGTATCTAAATTCATTTAGCCTATGTAAATGACCATTTTTATTTTTAAGCTCCAAATAATAAGCGCGGGGTTTTCGTTCCTCTGTCATTTTGTGCCAGTATTCAGGATCGTGTTTAGTTAACTTTGTCATGCACCTACACCCTCTACGAGTTTCTTAGCTTCACTAATATAGTAATCATAATTAATATCCCAATCAAACTGCTTCATATTATTACACGTTTTAGCAAGCCATGATGCATCAATACCAAACTCCCTTTCTTTCTCAGGATCTTTAGGTACAGGGGGCATAATTTTAACTAGTTTACCACCATTATTAGCAATATAATAACGTGTGATGTTCTGTTGTAATTCTGTATTAATCAACTCACCGTCACTATCATAATAACGCAATTCCAACCTACTACTACGAGGTACTTTTGTTCTAAGCATGAAATCAAATGGGTCTTTACATTTCTTAATTGTATGCTCAACAGGGATACCCTCAGTGATACAACGAACAGCAGCCTCGCGAATAATTAGGGCAGACTTATTCTGATGCATATCTAAACCCTGACCACTAGGATGAGTGTGAGCATCACGATATTCATATCTACCATTCATTTTCAAATCACCACTATCATATTGAGCAATATAGTTGTTCACATCAGCAATAGCCATCATCTTATATGTGACTTTTTCCATTTCAAGACCACACACTTTATCCCAATCACTAACAATCTTATCAACTAATTCAGCGTCACTTCTTTTAATGTAAACAGTAAGACCGTCAGTGTTACATTGAATCATTTCTAAGTCTTTAACTTGCGTTACTAATTTCTCGACCAAGTTTGTTAGCGTAAGTTGACCCAATACCGTACAGTTTATTGTACTTTGTGGATCATAGAACACACTGTATTTGTTATTAGTATTACCATACACCGAGTTAAGTGCGAGTTTATATGCTAAGTTAAGATTACTACCTTTGGGATGCTTCTTACGCTCCAAATACAAGTCTTTATAAATATCACAAAATTCCTCACCCAAATGTTCAGGGTGAATTTTATTCGATATGAATATATTAGGGTACATTGACGCATAATCGTAATCCACAATAATATACTCATCGTTAGAATAATATGTTTTATTTTCAACAGATGCGTGAATGCCACCCGTACCATAAACTAAAGTAAAACCATTAATAACAATGTTAAGGGTCTCAGTCATTCGCCAATTAAATGACCAAGTAGTCTTACCAGATTTAAGATAATTTCGCTTAACCCAACCCATAGGGTGTAACTTCATTAATTCATCAATATCCTTTTGATTTGGTTCACCATATAGTTCATTCTCAGTCTTAATTCGCTCATCATCAGATAAGTCAGTTTTAAGTTTATCAAGATAAGGTTTACGAATTTCACGACCTTTTAATTCCTTAGTTTTTAACTTAACTGACTTGATTTCCATTTCACAATACTTAGCAAGTTCACCCAAGTTATGCTCTTCAATATCAGAGAACACGCCTTTGGTTTCAGTAATCTTTTGCTTACGTAACCAAGTCATTAGTGCTTTAAATTGCGGTAACTCAAAATCAATGTAATCTAATTTAAGATCATTAAAATCAATGAACTTCCTTTTAGTCTGACGCATGACTTTTTTACCATCTGGTAAGGTCTTGTAACAGGAATCGGGATTCTCACTCTCTAATTGCATCTGGAAGAATTGATTACCTATTTTACTATCATTAAAATTAGTGAAGTCAATACCATATTTCTCAGTAAGCTCTTTACGTAAATTAATCGCCTCTTGCATCTTAGGTGAATTGTAAAACTTCAATGTTTCCATAACATCGTGCTTGTTGTATTCAATCAACTTATCAATTTGCTCACCAGTTAGAATACTACCAACATCATAAGGTAAGTCCTCGATGTTCTCAGAACGACTATTAAACTCAATCATTTTCAAACTAGTAGCTTTTGCCTTATTGTCGTAATGATTGATTTTGTATAAATCCAACTGTTTCAACCACTCCTTGTTTTTAGGTACTAAGTGTTTAAACTTATCACCATTGTTACCATCTTCAATAATTTCTTGCGCATACTCAAATATTTCAAGTGGTGTGGTAATTTCTTTACGTAACCACTTGTGTAGTATTGGACTATCAAAACCTACTGAATTGAAACCAACCATTACTGTTTTATTTTTATAAATATGACCAAGATGCTTGCGCAAACGCTTTGAATCATCTTTCCTGTCTGATATTTCAAACACATAAATCTTGCGCTTGTTGGGGTCAATAAAGACCCCTGTAAACGCGTTTGGGTACGTTTCCAAATCGTAAGCCACGATATCACTCATCAATTACCTCCCAATCGTGTTCTTCTTGTTTTACATCATAATCACTGTCATCAATAATGTCATTACTTTCACCAAATAAGATTGGGTCTGGCTCATCATTCTCAATATAAGGATTATTAGTTGGGTAAAAATGCGTAGTGTCATTATCATAGCGAACCCAACCAGCTTCACCAGTAAGACCTGTCCTACGACACTTAACCAATAACAGCCTAGTAGAGTTACGCTTGTTAGGATCATCACTAAGCTTATCACGACTAAATAAAACAGTGTTAAATGCAATCTGGTTAATACTACTGCTACCTAACAATGAATACTCACTGATGTTATGGGGGTCATCAGAATCAGGTTTACGCATGTGACTAACAAGAATAACAGCGGTATCAGTCTTTTTAGCAAATTTCAACACTCTATCCATGAAATCAATGATTGCGCTATTATCAGACGAGTTAACACCAGCTTGTAACGGGTCAAAAATTATTACATCCGCGCATTCAACCTCAGCAAGATAGTGAAACTTATCAAATATATCTTCTGTACTACACGCACCCTGATGGTCTACGAACGCAAACTGATCTTTACTTGCTAATGAGTTCATATAACGATTGCGTAATTGCGTCATGTTTAATTCAGACCTATCAGCAAGACGTAAGTTAACTCTCATATCAAGACTCATTAAATCACGAACAATTTCACGCTTAGTACCCTCTAAGTAGAACGCACCTACTTTAAATTTAGTGTTGTCAATTAAATGGTAAACAATATTGTTGATAATACTTGTCTTACCAATTGATGTATATGCACCCAACACAGTGATTTCACCTTTTTCAATACCACCACCTAATTTATCATTCAATAATGACATTGAAGCTGGAAAAGGTATTTTAGTGTTTAAGTCCTCTTTCTCAAAATCCTCCCACATTTCAGATAAATGTAGGACATCGACAGGGCTATAACGTTCAGCCTTGAAATATGCTGATTTAATTTGCTCCCACTCACCTCGCTTTGAATGCTCACAAGCATCTTTACGCTTATACTTCGCAATCTTTGCTTGCCCTGCTTTCATTATCTTAGCAATCTTTTCAGCACCTTCACGACCAGCATCGTCTTGGTCATACATAATGATTACACTTTCAAATGAACTCAACCATTCATAATTAGCACGAATTTGAGCAACAGCACTTTCACCACACTGTGTTGATACGACAGGGGTAATGAACTTGCTAACTTTCATCACCTTTTTACCAAGTTCTGAATTAAATACTTTCTCAGTATTAAGGGCAGTGAATACAGCACGAGCATCTGCTTGACCAGAACACAGAACAACAAACTTACCGCCTTTCTCAAACTTATTCTGACCAAACAACTTCGTGGAAGCACGAACATCACCCACTGAATAGAATGGAGCACCTTGTACTTTCTTACCTTCATTTTTGGCTTTCTTTACTGCGTCATTACGAACATGATAACCTACTAATTGGTCTTTCTGATTATAAGCAGGGCAATATTCTTTAACTAGTTCTTTGTTAGCACCATCACCCTTAACGTCAGAACGAACACCATAAAACTCATTAACTAGGGCTGGTATTTTACGCTCAGGCCAACCGTGAATCTTCTTATTACCAATAAATTCTAATTGCTCTTGAATTTCTTCTGTTAACACGTAACCTTTTTTATTGCTAGAAGATGATACAGCCTCAACCAACACTTCATTAGCGCCATCAGTAACACCAAGCTCTTTCAATTCTTTAGGTTTCATATAACCACAATTTGACCAACAATTACCATCAACATGATTCTCTTTCTGATACAACGCCAAAGGATCTGAACCACCACATTTAGGACAAGCGAAATGACCAATCAATTCACCTTGTTCTAGTTCTTCCATATATTACCTCCAAGTTTAGATGTGTGTCTAAAAACCTTATATTATACAGATTTCCAATATAGGTCAAGACATTTTATGAATACAAAAATCACCACGCGATTACCCACTCTGACTAAACCGAGGCAAGAAAAGTTCCTAGAGTTATTGTCTAAGACAGGTAATATGTCACGCTCTGCTGCTGAATTAGGACTAAGTTATAGCACAGTATCATCACTCATGTCAAAGGATGAGTATTTTAAAGAGATGGTACAAATTGCTAAGGCTAAGTATTTAGGTAAGCTTGAGGACACGGCTTATAAACGCGCTGTGGATGGCGTAGAGGAGAATGTGTATTTCCAAGGGCAGATTATCGACACTAAGACAAACTACTCTGATAAGCTGTTAGAGACACTATTAAAGGCTGCTTCACCAGATAAATATGGTGCTAAGAATAACAACCAAACAAACAACACATTAATCGTAACAGACAGTGATAGTACTGTTGCAGCACTAGAGAAATTCTTGAAGATTAAAGATGATGATAAATCTGAGGAATCTGAGGATGGTGGTGACGATGATGTGATTGACGGAGAATATAGTGAAGAATAAGAAATGGTCTAATAATCATTTCTTACACCCCATATCTTCATAAAGCTGGTCTTGTTCATCTATTCGTAATAACAAAGGAATAAGGTCAGCCTTGATAGCCTTGTCTATTTCAACATTAGTGGGTTTAATTTGCTCAGCAACTAAGCAGTAATCAGTGGTTGTTACGCTTACGCATCCGCTCAATACGTTCAGCATCAGACAACTCACCACTATCTTGCCTAGACTCTTTAGCTTTAGATACATTATCTATGACCCCCTCTTGTTGCTTAACACGCTCTTTATTCTTACCTGATTTAACAGCTTCATATAAGATAAAGCCAAACAATAAAAGCATTAATAGTACACCATATATCCATGACTTTATCTTATTTAACATATTTTATGCCTTATCTTTTGGCTTAGCATTACCAACGTTAATAGCAAATACGTTAGCTATTGATCTAATAAAATCTAATACTTTACCAACGGCGTTGTCATCTTTCTTAGTTGGAGTTAAAGCGGCAATAGCAGATGCAGCAGTAACCAACATAAAGATGGCGTTTAACCAAGCTGGTAAATCTTCAACAAACTTTAGTAACTCATTCATAACTTATAACCTCATTTTAATGTGTAATTTTTAATACCCAACTTTCATCACCAAAATACTTCATTATTTTAAGTAATGCTTTCTTGCTGTCAACACCCATATACTCCTCACCACCAATTTGTTTTAACTTCATACATGGTGCAATACAACCAGCAAGTTGTTGTACATAATTAGCGGGGTGTAATTCTATTGCAAATCTAGGCGCTACTTGTTCATCCCTAACTCTATAATATTGCCAACGCCCAGTAACATCCCTATCTATAATATAGACACCTTCAGGTATGCAAGAAACATTAGATTCGTTATTTAACCACGGCCTTTCTAGTGTAAAGATTTCATCACCATTAGGTAATATAATAACACCAGTAGTACAACTCTCATGGTATTTACGCCTAAGTGTCAGCATTTACCCTCCGCTCATATTTATCACGTATTCTTTCAGCATCTCGTTTCATTGGTAAGAATGCATCTTTAATACTTTTAATAAAATCGTGTCGATAAATAATATCAATCAGTTCAGACTTATCAATAGGCTTGCGAATATAATCAATAACACCAAGATGTAATGTAGCAATGACATTCTCAGGATCATCACTTGCCGTTAAGAACATGACAGGTATATCCCTCGTTAATGGATTTAGTTTCAAATCCTTACACAATGTAGTACCACTCTTATGAGGCATTTCATAATCGAGCAACACAAAAGATGGCTGCTCTTTCTGAATGACCTCTAGGGCTAATTCTGGATTTGATATACCAATACAATTATAACCAGCGCTTTCTAATTGATTGGTAAACATCTGTAAATCTATGTCATTGTCATCTACAATTATAATTGTACTCATTTGTTCGTCCTGTTCATTAAGTGAAGCATTAATCCGTCCATTCTTTTCTCTAAACTATTAGCTGCTTGTAATGAACTATCAGCTAATGATCTAGTATCACCCTTAATCCCTTCTACATCTTTCTTGATTGGGGTTAATGCACCATTAATCATCTTTTCTACTTCTTCACGACTAACAGACTCACTTGCTTTCTTGTTTAAGTTTTTGAGCGTATACCAAAACCACCCAAAAACCCCCGCCCCGATTAACGACACTATTGCCATTATCGCATCCTGTATCGTTAACTCCATAATCTCCCCTTAATTATAAATTTATGACCAGTCTAAGTTAGCCATGTAATTATCAATCTCTTGTTGAGTTTCTAATGCATTAATATAATCTTTGTGTTGACGCGCTTTATATACATAATGCTTCTTGTGTGCAGCCACAGTTTGGCCTAGTTGTTGCAACTCAGATGACGTTAATTCAACTTCAATATTATCAACAGTGAGCCATGTAGTGTCCACACCAGACAATACTGCACCCATTAAATCACTAATAGATTGTTGATCTGTTTGATATGTGTGATTATTAAATTCAACCCCACCATGTATATAACCATCACGTAGTGAATTGATTGATGATTTAGCGTTATTACGAAGTAGGTCGATGCCAATAGGTGATACAGATACATCAGAATTAGAGTCATCATGCAGTTCCCATAACTTTTCCCACACATTAATCTCAACATCAACCATCTTAGGTTGTTCTTCCGTGATGTCATTACCCTCTTCATCTTGCCCTACAACAACTTCTTCTGTTCCTTGCTGTTCTTGGGTGTAACGTTTGAAGTCTTCACGTATTACCCCTGAGTGAGTAGGCAAACCTTCACCTTCATCCCATACCCAAGAAACAGCACCATCTTCATTTTCTTTGAATGTATCGACTTTTAAGAAGTCATTTTCGTCTATAAATGTAAGCATTGTTATGATTCCTTAGAAGTTTACTTTTATTTTTGAAGAAGCGTCCCCTGTACGTAATTCTACATGATTACCCGTCCCCACTGAGCTGCTCAATGTAATGTTGATTACTGCTACCCTACTGGACGATTGTCCTTGCAAAGATAGCGTAACATTAGACTCAATTAGTACGTTGTTACTGAACACAGAGAACTGACCTTCTGTAGTCAAGCTGGAAGGAAGAGTGTTACTCATTAAGGGGAGATAAACTCTTGCAACAGTAGATGTTAACATTACTCCTGTCGCCACCACGTCCTGAGCACTGTTACCCGAAAACTCGTTAAGGTTAGTGTTACCGCTGTGATAGAGCTCTGCCCACGGTGAAAAACCCGACGAAGACGGTTTTCCTCGAAAATATGCTTCCCTCCCGTTTATATTTATTGAAAGTTGTGTGCATAGGGTGTTTGAGTACCCCGAAGTTAGTACTGTACTAAAACCATTAGACGCACGATTAACAGTAGAAGTATTAGTTCTTGATAGTCCTGAAGGAGCTAAGTCAAGGTTGCCTGAGATCGGAACTGAGCTAAAATCCCCCGATTCTACACCTAAACCATAATCTAAAGGATTAACAGAGTTACCGCTGTGGAATATTCCAGCGCTATTTAATGCCGCATCACTCTGAAAGTACGCCTTGGTAACAACATCATCACTAGCAACTGGCGCAGATGCCTTTAATCGCCCATTACTATCACGTTTAGCTATGCTATTAGCCGCAGCACTGACATTAACATCACCAGCAATGCCCTCGTATGTAACTCGTAGTTGTCGTATTTCCTCGGCAGCAGCTTTAATCTCAGCAGCAGTGGGTGCAGATATAGCGGATTGCCCTGAACCACTTGCGCCATTCCAATTATCGAATAGCTCAATAGTCTGAGGTGTGGCTGATGTGTTAACTGTCTTAACTTCTTGTATTCGCCCATTACCAATTTGAATCCATGAATTAGGCGAGATTAGAGAAACATCATCGCCTGTATTCACCCGTATAAATTTGTTACCGTTAGTAGCGGTAACATCTGTTGCTGTAAATAATTGTGACATTATTTCATCCCGTTATTAGGTTTAATCTAGTGTGGTATTTTTGACACGTATTGTTAGGCTAGTTTGTTTTCTTCGATTTTAATTTAGTATATTTTCAAAAGTACTTATGGAGCACTTTTGATTTCTTCCTGATAGATTTAATTGGTCTACTTCTATTGTATAAGTGTAAGTTGTGCTGCTAGTGTTAGAATCAATTAGATTTGTACCAAAGGAATAATAATCCGTAGTAAGGTACTCACCCTGCTCATAACGTACATCACGAGTAACATTAATCTTACCTGACTCTAGGGTAGAGCTACCACGTTTCACAGTGTAGTCTATTAAGTACGTAGACGTTCCTACACCACCTGACGGAGCACTACTAGTGTTAGCAAAAGCACTACCTGACGAACCAACAGTAATTGATACATTCTTACCTGCACTTTTATGGTTTACAGAAGCGGAGTATACGCCAGTAGCTGACTGACTTTCAACAACACCCCCTTCAAAGAAACTACCTTTAATATACCCCGTACCATCTTTCTTAATCCAGAATGTACCATTAGCATCATTCTTAGCCCCCTTACCAATCCAGAACATATAAGTCCCGTCATCTTCCATTATGGCTCTTGATGCGCTTGCTGATTGAGTTGTTGCAACTCTACCGCCTGATACACTAGCACCAGAGATAGTGCCGCCTGTAATAGTGGATGCTGTAATAGTAGCACCGCTCACATTACCACTGAATGTACCTGAGTCAGCGATAATCTCACCATCAAATACATAGCGACCATTCTCAACATCAAAATAAATCATTGGTGTGTTATCATCGTCAACGAATACAACACTGTCTGATTTGAACTCTATTTGTTGTTGTGAATTACTACCGCTAACAAATATACCTGTCACTTGGTCGTTAACATTAACACCAAAGAAAGCCCTAGCTTCTAATTCACCAATAGACTGATTAAAGTTGGTATTCAATTGAACCTGAGCAGCGGCGAAATCCTCGTTATCCTCTACTCGGTTTGTTAACTGTGTAACACTACTAGCAGCGCCATCGGCAGTTGATTGAGCAGTCTGAACAAATCCATACAAAGCACTAGAGTTAGTTTGAGGGTTATCTAGCTTACCTTGAACGCCACTGATTGCAGTAGCTTGCTGACCATTAACAACTTCCACGCTATCTATGCGAGATAATGCGCCACTTAAACCGCTATCTAAATCGTTAACTTCTATCTCAAGCGCATCAATGGCGGATGTTTGTTGCCCATTAACTGTTTCAACGTCATTTAACCTAGTTAACGCCCCACTAATATCACCATCATTATTGGTAACTCTCAAATCTAGCTGGCTTATAGCCGTAGCCTGTTGCCCATTAATGGTTTCAACGCTGTCAAGCCTAGTTAGCGAGCTACTAATATCTGACTCTACATCAGTTACTCTTTGCTGTAATCCACTTATAACCGTTGCTTGCTGCCCATTAACAGTCTCTACACTGGATAACCTAGTTAAAGCACCACTCAACCCACTATCTAAATCATCAACCTCTATCTCTAATGCATCAATAGCACTAGTTTGTTGATTGTTAACTGTTTCAACGCTGCTTAATCTAGTTAACGCACCATTTATATCACCATCGTTACTAGTGACTCGCAAGTCTAGTTGACTAATCGCTGATGCTTGTTGCCCATTAACAGTCTCTACACTATCAAGCCTACTTAAAGTGCCACCAAGCCCAGCGTCTAAGTCGTTAACCAACAACTGCAAACCACTTATAGCAGATGAGTTATTGTCAGCATCTATTTCTACTTGGTCAACTCTTTTAATCGTTGCTAATATGTCTGACTCTGTATCGCCCACTCGCAAAGAAAGGCCACTAATCGCTGATGTATTACCATCAACATCAGTTTGAACCCTGTCAACTCTGTCATTGGTAGCAGTGATTAGATTGCCGTTAATAACAGTAAACGCTTCAAGGCTCGTTAGCTGTTCAGCAAGCGCACCATCTGGACCAATATCAACGTTGATTTTATTGATAGCATCAGCAAAGTTTGTGTTAGTCGATAAATCACCCGCTCGTATTTTAGCGATATCTATCTCAGCAAATAAAGCGGCAATGTCAGACTCTTGGTTTCTCGACCGCTCTGTATAGATACCATACGCATTGTTAACAATCTCACCATTCTGTGCATCTATGCGCTCATTAGCTTCGATGAATTGCGCGGTGTTGTCATCCTGATTTGACTGTACTGTTTGAGCAAGTGTTGTAACTGTTCCGCCTAACGCATCAATCTCAATACCAGCGGTATTCGCCTTAACAATCGTGTCGTTATCAATCAACTCCTGCCTAGTCGCTTGTAAGTCAATGATGCTATTCAAGCCATCAACAGTAGTCTCAACATTACTAAATGTAACGGTGTTGTTGTTATATTCGGTAACGGTTACACGCTGTGTTATTGCCGCCTCATTAGCATCAATATCTAATTCAGCCTGTGATACTCGCGCTTGTACGCTTTCAAGCTCAAGTAGTGAAGAGTCTGGTTTACCGATTATAATAGACGTAATCGTAAACTCATCAGCAACGCTGTTACCAAGCACCAACCTAACGCGATTAATAGTACCGTTATAAGATGATATACCTCTAAAGTCAGCACTAACCGTTACAGCACCAACAGACGGCTCTGCAATGATTCCAGCGTAGGTTTCTGTGGTAGTGTCGTCACGCTCGATGATAACGTCACCACGCCATCCTGAGCCGCTTGTGCGTTCGATACCAATACGAATTAATTGGTTTTCAGACGCATCGAAGTTAAGTGAATCATTTTCAATATCACCAAACGCAACGTCTACTTCGTTAACACCATTTATGATTGTACCATTTACTGCAACCCATCCCTGAGCGCTGTCAAAGAAATTAAATGAGTGAGCAGGGGTTAGGGCACTAATTGACTCATTAACAATACTCGTTGCTGTTGCTGTTATCTGACCCGGTATTAATGATAATTCAGAAGATAGGTTTGTGACCTCACCCTCAACTGTTTCAATGCGCTGTGTAGCAATATCAACTTCACCAGATACACCATCAATTAATAACTGAGCATTAGTGAATGATTCGTCTGTGTAGTTAAATGCTCGGTTAACTATTTGCCCGTTAGTTGGATCAACATAAACAACAGCATCAATAAGAGACTCACCAGCAGCTACTCTTCGCGCCAATTCCTCACGACTAGCAGCAGCTTGGATTTCAGATTGTAATAATTCAAGTTCAGATTGTTGTCTACGCTCAGATTCTGTTTTTAACCTAAATTCTATGTCACGATTAATACCAGATATTGCTGTGATCGAGTCAGTAATGTTTGATATATCTAGGTTAATATCATCAATATCAGAACCAATATCAGTAATGTCTAGGTTAATATCATCAATATCAGAACCAATGTCGATAATATCTAGGTTAATATCATCAATACCAATCTCAATATTATCTAGTTCATCACGAATAGTATCGCTATTGAACACAACCTCTACTGATGTGGATGCATAATCAGACTCATTACCAGCAACATCAATAGTCTTAACAAAGAAATAATGAGTACCAACATCAGTTGTTGAGTATGTAGTGGTTAATGCATCTACGCTACCGATTCCTATACTATCAGAAACATCTGTGAATGGTGGCTTACTAACTCTCACTTCATAATTATCAATAGCATAACCATTATTCGAGATAGACCATCTCAGCCTAGATGTTAGACCCTCTTGTTCAGCAATGAAACTATTAGGGATAGGTGGTTGATTGACAAGTACATCAACGCTATCACCAATACCATATTCACCAAACGTGTTGAATGATGATACATAATACATTTGTTGTGTTGTGAGTAATCCTAAGAAGAATGAATTATCCTTGGTTACACCAACAAAATTTTCATCTTCCACACCAAAGTTCAAATCAGTTCTGATCTCATAACCAGCTAACTCAGGGTCTTGAACAGGAGTGTATGTTAAGTACGTACCGTCTAAATTATGAACGTAGTTTAAGTTCTCAACTTCTGGTAAATCTTCACCTGCTCTTAGTTCAACAATAACGTTATTAGACCAACCAGAAACAGCACCGATTGGTGATCGAAATTGAGACCTAACCTCATATTTCAAACCACGATCTAGTGTTGTAACCTCAAAAGCAAACTGTGCTACATCACCTTGTGCAATATACTCCCAACCATCATCTTCATCAAGAAAATACTCGTCTGGTGTGGTAGCAGTGAGTGGGAATGAACGCGCTTGAATATAAGCCCTATAATTCTTAGCTGGATATGATTGATCAGGACTATTCACCAATATACTCATTACACCACGATTAGTGCTAACAGACATTACTGGACTAGGTGGTTGTGTAGTATCAGTTGGTATTGCAATGCTTGGATTATATGTGGGTACGGGATTACCATCGAAATCATACAACTCGTTTGCAGCATTCAACAGTGTTAATGTAGCACCTAAATCTTCATTATATTTTATGCTAGTGATAATACAGTCGATGGCTTCTTTACCCACTTCACCATATATAACTAAATCACCAACTAAAACCTCAGCATCTAATGTATCACAATCAAATTGACCATCACCTAAATATGTGGCAGGACTAGTAGTAATAACACCTTTACTATCTCTAACCTGAACACCGAAGTTATTAGGTGGTAATTGGTCTGTGTTTATTTGTTCATCTAAAGTTATGACATTACCATTGATAGCTTTAATTCTACCAGCACCTAAGCCAACATTAATTATGTCATTGGTAACACGAACTAAATCACCACGCTTACTTGCTAAAACCTCAGCATCTAAGTCTAAAGTATAAGCTTCTCGTCTTAGGAATTGCTCATAATAATCTAATCGAGTAAGACGATACGCTTGGTCAAAGTTGTCCACACCCCATAAATCAACAGACGTGTATCTACCTTTAAGTAGTGTTTGGTCTAACGCTTTAGCAGGATCTAAGAATGTACCTTCATCTTGCTCATAATCAACATCTTTAGATTCAAACGTAAACTTAACACCATCTACTACTTCTGGATAAACTCTACGTGATTGGAAGTTAGCGCTGTTCTTAGGTGTAAATATTTGACGAGGTACTACTTGCTTAATCTTTTCAATTACGCCAAACTTACCCTCATTAAATTGGAACTCAGCACGACCAACATAAGAAACATTTTTTAATTCTGTTAGTAATGTTGATTGGTAATCTATTAACGCAGAAATAGTCCAATTCTCATCAATACAACGCTGTCTCCAAGTCGATAAGCTATTATTATCGATCTTATCGTTAGGGATAGGGCTGTAATTCATACCTCCCTGCATTAACCACTTATAAGCATCAGCAGGGTTATTAGAAGGTTCTAAGGTAAGGTTAGGCCAATCGCGCCAATCAGTACTTTTATCAGAAGGGACAACCATTGTAGCATCACAATAAAGGTTATCTAAGTTACCATTTAACTGACCAGTGGCTCTCATTCTAACACCGATAACAGTAGGTCTAAAGTTACGAACAACATTACCATCATAACGAAGTCTTGGTCTGTTATAACCAATAGCCTCTTTAAACCCATCATCAGTCAACGGTCTAATTGTTTGCAAGTTTTCCCACTGAACATCAGCGGAACCCCTAGCCTCCTCAACTCGCTCTCTAGTAGGACCAACTTTTCTTGTTCTAATATTTATACTAGTTTGATTACCCCATATTTGCGGAACACGAGGTATTCTAATTGATTTTAGCTTAGGTTTTCTAGTTGAATCGGTATATACTAGAGAGCCGATCTTATAGTTCTCTGGTAGGTTCTTGAAGAATAATAACCCATCTACATTAATGACTTCATAGTTACCTAATGATGATAGTCGCTCACCATTAGCGTTTACGAAACCCTCATCGAGTAGTCCATATATTTTATTCAGGATTGAACTGTCTTTCCATACTACAAAATCACCTTGATATGGAGATACAGCATAATCTCTAGGGTGTAAGACTGTACCACTAGTTGCCCTTTGAGGCTTAACTACTGTCCACCAATCACCATTCTCATCCTGTATGTCTTGTCTAACCTCAACAATTTGAGGTTCATTATTACCCTTCTTATCCATTGAGAATACGCCAGAAGGGAATAGGAAATTACTCACAATGGTTTCTGGATTAGGAGCAGTTGTTCTGTTAGTCCAACCTTCCTCTTCACGCAATTCAATCTGTACTAATTCTTGATTAATATCTTGTTTCCAGAACTCACGGATAACAGATTCATCGGTATTTTCAAAATGATCTAATACGACAACTTCAACATCATCAAAATCTTCTATTGATGTTTCACCAATACGGAAGTTTTCTAATTTAAGAGGGCCATAACCAGCAGAGAATAATGCGTGGAAATATTCCCTATCACCCTCTACTGTGGTGTAAGGGCGAGAAATATAAGAAGGAGCAATCTTACGCTTACCTAGTAAGGCTTGAAATGGTTCATAAAGTGGGGTTTTGTTTTTAAGTCCAGATATGCGGTCAAATTTATTTTCATCTGAACCTTCTGTGTTTTGATCACCAATACTGGGCATTAACGCAATAGATAACGCAACAGAGCCTACAACGATTAACGCTACTACCCACGGTGAAATAGGATCGGCAGGAACTAATGTAACATGAACAACATCATCTACTTTTGGTTTATAGTTACCATGTACCACTTCACCATTAACTAATACTTGTGGGTTTGAGCCTGTATTGTTAGAGGCATTTTTCTTTATATCAGATACAGAAACGCCCACCCCTATATGATGAAGGGTAGGCTCATTAAACGGGTGTTCTTGTACTAAGAGAGAAAATACGGGTGTCGATAAAATGCCCTGATCTTTGCTTTCCACTTATTGCTCCTAAATGATTCTATTACGCTACCACCCTTATCAAATGCGTGAATCATGTAGTCTTTATCTACTACCATACCAATGTGAGTAGGTTGACCTGCATTGTCTATGAGGATTAAATCACCCTCTTGTGGCTGCTCTTCAATAGACAATTTTTGACACTCCTTATATAACCCCGTACCAGTTATAAAAGAAGATGTACCCTTACGACCTTCCTTGATAAAGTTACATTCTTTATAGCGCGGTAACTCGACACCATACAAATCAGAATAAATAGTAACCACCAATCCCCAACAGTCTACTATTCCATTTTCCCTACCGTTATTACCGTAAGGCAAACCAATATAGGGTATGAATTTTTCCATATTATTGACCCTGTACTGTAACGTTTTCCCATAACAAGGGGAATATATTAGGGGTAACAATGTCACCAACAATAGGCTCACTCAACACAGGCTCAGACTCAAGTTGAATAGTTACGGCACTATCTTTAACAGTCCATTCTTTAGCTCTAAATTCAATCTCAGGTAACTCAACAACGTCTGGTCTTTCAGCCACCACTACTGACAAATATACATCAGGGGCTTCATTAAATATGCGCAATTCATTTATGACTTGTCTGTCACCACTATCAAATGTTAATGTAACATCAGGCATATTATCTGATTCATCAGATCCTAGTGACATTTTAAATGCAGCAGCTTGATACACTTGCCCATTACTTGTAATTGGTTGCCAATTATTTACGTAATATTTATTAACAACATTACCGTCATTATCGAATCCTTTATAACGCAATAATGGTAATAGTGTTGTAGGCATATATTGTGAAAACACATCTTGTAGTGTATCTGGGGTTAGGTCAGGCATTCTTTTCTCCTATGGTAATAGCTCTAATTCACAAGTAACACGATATAAATTACCAACTTTTTCATAACGAGGTGGTGATCTAAATCGGTACTCTTTGGTTAAACCTGTTTCTGGCTCTTTCTTAAAGAATGATATTGTACCTCGACCCGCATCATTTTTAAAGAAAGAATCTAATGTAGTATATAGACTATCTTCTATTACATATTGTTCCGTAATAGTTTCAGGCATAGCCGTAGAACGATTTCGCTCCTTGGCTCTACCTGTATCTGTTGGGAATTGTAATAGTGAACTTTGCGGTGTGCGACTATAACCACTCACCAAAGGGTATTGTGGTAAATCCACAGGCCATACATTCATTATTATTATCTCCTAGTTGGTTTACGTGTTAATCCGTAGTTATTATTCATTGTTCTATCGGTTCGACCAGCGTTGAACTCCTCTTGCATTACTTCACGAATGAATATACGTAATTCAGCTTTACCGTTTTCAGCGTAACCTTGTTCAGTACGAGTTGCTTCAATCTGACCATTACCTTCATTGATAACTTGGACACTAATATCACCCCAACTGTTACCACCTGATTCATTACGTATTGTTGGTACACGACCTACACTACCACCCATTTTAAGACCAACGGGTAATTTACCTTGGTTAAGCATATCTAGCGTATCAACACCTAATAACCTTGTAGCAGCGGCATTAATAACGTATTCACCATCAGACAATCTAGCAGGAATACTATCACTAGTACCTGTACCAGCACCGCTCACGTAACCACCTGTGGCAAAAGATTGTGACTTAATAGCCTTTATTTGTGCGCCAACTTGTGCGCCAGCCATTGCACTCAAACCAATCTTACCCCAAAACGGAACACTAGGGTCTGCCCATACTGAGTTAACTGCCATGGCTTGTTGAATAACCGCTTGACCAATAGCCATAGCCTGATAAGCCTTAGAATTTTCCTTACCCATAGTTTGCATAACGTTCATAGCTCCACCTAATACATCATTAGCGGCTTGTGCTTGGTTTGCAAACTCCATTTGAAAATTCTGCTGCTTGTATTGATTCTCTAAATCAGCAAGGTGGTCTTTATACATTTGACTTTCTTCACCAAATATATCTTTTAGTGTTTGTTTACGTTGTTCAAAATCTTGTCGCAATTGTTCAGTATTGGAGATAGGCCCAATCTGCGAAGCCTGTTGTCCTTGCATTCTAGCAGCAGCTAATGCCGCTTCTTTCTGCTTATCTAATTCCATCATTGAAGCAACGTATTGGTCTACCAGCTCCTTCTTTTTTTGAGGATCAGTAATACCACCCAAGGCAGCACCAACATCTTGACTTAACTGAGTACGTTGATTATCAAAGTTCTGGTTTATCCCCGCAATATTAGAGCTACTCGCGGTTATATTTTGCATCTGCTGCCTTGCATTAAATAATGACTGTGCCGCTTTCTGTGCATCTGTTGCTGCTGTAACTTGGTCTTTGTAAGCCTTAGCTAAATCTTTCTCAAATTGAACTCTATTCTTAATATTAGTAGTAACACCTAATGAATTAGCTAATCGTTGTTTATCGGCATCACTAAGTAATTTTAATGAGTTTAATTGCTTATTCATTGCTGTGGTATTTGCTAGAGCGGCTAACTTAGCATCAACTTGTGCTTGTGTACTACTGTTTGTATATATGGTAGTTTTAGCTTGAGCCTCATTAACAGCGGTAATAGCATCAGCATATAATTTCTGCTGATTCTTTAGGTCAGTAAGACTCTTGTTAGCATCCTTAATATCTTGCTTATATTTGAACATAGTAGCAAGCATTTTAGTTTGTTCAGCGTCTAACTCGCTAACTGAATCCTTACCTAATTTATGAGCCTCAGCTAACATGAATGCTTCTTCAGTATTACCCTTAGCTTGTAATTGTAATACAGCGTAATTTTGTTGCAGTTTTTTAAGTGAACTAGATAGAGCCTCATTAGACTTAGCACTATCACTCATTTTTTCTAATGCTTCATTCAATCTAACCTGAGCCAAATAAGCATTTCTTAAATCTTCTGGTAATTCATCAAATGAATTAACACCTTTAGATAACGCAAATCGCAATTCATTTGCAGCTTTAGCATTACCCTCTAGTTCATACAGTAATGCTTGATTTTCTTTAATTACTTGCTGTGTACTAGATTCAAAAGCCATTGATTTCAATTCTTCTGATGTAGCACCAACAGCCTCTTTAAGAACTTTCATTACATCACTAGCATCTTTAGCTTTATTAGTAAGAGATAGAATTTTACGAAGGAACTCCTCACCCTCTTTATTCAGATTACCATATTGATCTCTTAGTCCACCTATTGTACTAGTAAAGGTTGTGATACCCTCCGCACTAGGGTCTTTCTCTAACTCCGAGTAAGCTTCGGCAACCGTCTTACCAAAATCCCTCGCTGGTGCGCCAGCTAAACCAAATTTCTCACCAAACTCTTCAAATGCTATACTAGCTTGGTCTACGTTTGATACGATGTTTTTTCTAGCGGATGCAATTCTTTTAACTAGTTTAGCATCTGTGAAATCAGCCAATGCTCCTAGCTCATCAGATATAGCACCAACAGCTTTCTTAACACCTTTTTCAGCCTCAGTTAAATTGAGTCCAGCTTGCACTCTAGCTAAGTCTATATTTATCTTAGCGAGATTCATTATCTCATCAGAAAGTGTGATTAAACTACCATCTGTTTTAATCGAAGATTCACGTAGATTATCTATCGCCTCAGCAAATTCCTCTACCGCATCCTTACCGTTAAACAATGTAGGTACTAGTGCGCTACCTAACGAGAATGCAATACCAGCAATAGCACCAGCAAGAGGTACACCTAACGCAAAACCTAAGTCAGCAGATTGTTGAGATAGTGCAATCATAGGATCAACACCACCTTGTACCTGACCAACGAATTGTTGAATCTGAATACCAGCTTGACCAGCACCACGACCAACACCTTTTAATTGACTACGTAAAGCTTGACTTGTGTTTTGAACCGCATTCCTAAACTGATTAATCTTATTAGCAGAATCAACCGTAGCCGCACCATTAGCTCTTACGGCAATAGTAGCAGTATCATAAGCTGACTTTAACTTTAATTCTTCTTCTCGTTGCGCAGACAAGGTTAGATTCGAGTTTCGTATAACTTGAACATATCTTTGATATTGTCTTTCTAATTCAGCAAGCTTGTTTACCTTAGAAACCTCTTGAGCTTCTGTGGTTTTAGTTACTTTGCTGTATGACGCTAACCCTCTATTTATTTCACTTAATGATGAACTGTAATTAGCGTTAGCTTGTGATACTTTGGTTGTCTTACCAGCGGCACTTTCAATTTCACTAGTGTATTGAGAGAATGAAGAATTAAGTTTAGTAATTAATTGTTGTTTTTCTTGTTCACTTAAATTCGACTTATTAATTTTCTGTTCATAATTAGCCAGCTTATCACTTGCTTTTTGAATAGCAACACTGTTTTTAGATAATACATCAGCACTCTTTTGTGCTTCTTTAGCTATTTGTGATTCAGCAGCAGCTTGAGCTTGCGTTAACTTAGTCTCAGCTTGTAGTGAGCGATTTACTTTACCAATAGCAGCATCAAGACTAACCTTTGCTGTCTGCAAATCAAGAGCATCACCCTCAGCAGCAACAACAGCACGAGAATACCTTTCAAATGCTGAACCTACTTGCTCTAATAATTGGTTTTGTTTCTGGCTACCACGAACGTTTAGGTCTATTTTAGCATTATAATCTTGTACGGTTTTAGCGGCACGATTAATTAGATTAGCATTCCTCTGTACTAATCTACTTTGATCTTGTATTGGTTTATTAGCACTAGCCGCTGCTTTCTCAAATGCCTTTGTTGCTTGGTCGATAGTCCTCAGCTTCTTATTCAAAGCATTAATTCTATCAATAGCAATTTTAATCGAATCAGTGTTTACTTGAACACTACCCTGAATAGAAGCTGTCATCTTATCCTCTCATAGAAATAAAAAAGGGGACTCCTATTAGAAGCCCCCTGAACGCTTACCCTTATTCTTATTCTTAGCTTTCTTAGCCTCCTTCTTAGACTCTTCTGCTTTCAACATTAAATACCCCATCCATAGTGAAAATTCACTTTCTGGCATATCTAATATTTCACCATGTGTCTTGTGAAGGTGTTCAGCTAATTGTAGTTCGTTATAAGTTTCAGGGTCATCTTTTAATAATTTAGATATTACTTTGGGTCAGTTTCCGCTCCCAACAAGGCCATTAATGCTTCTGCACAAACCTCATCGAACTCACCACCTGTTTCTAATCCCTCAATAACATCAAAATCTTCATCAGTGAAAACTTTCTCACCAGTTTCAGCAATCTTAGTAAGTTGAATGGCTGTGTACACCTCTAACAGCGCATTATTAACTTGACCATTCTCAGTGGACTTAGCAATAATTTCACGCTTGTCACGGCGAGTAGGGAAGCTGAAAAACAACTCCATACCATCTAGGGTGAACTTACGACCACCATTCTTCTTACCAGTTAAAAGTTTATCACGTACAGATTTACGAATGTCTTGGCTCATTTAACACTCTCCATTTTAAATATTAATTAAGGCGCTGGATTGATAGTGAAAGCACCAGTACCCTGACCAGATACACTTGCTTCTGCTAATGAATCAACAGCAGTTGAAATAGAACAATCGGTAATAACAGCCTCACCACTAAATGTTTGACCACTAGTACCTTCTGGTGAATAACGGAAGAATAAGTTAGTTTTATTTTCCCATGCTTCAATAGTCCAGATTAAACCTTGTGGCGCTTTACTGTTACTACCAAATCTCCATGAGAAAGGTTTGACACCCTCTGGTACAAAAAGACTAAAGCTTACTGATTCAGTTTCATCGCCCCCCGGTCCACCTGAGTAACCATCACTACCGATGCGGAAGTAACCACGAGCAAGGTTTTCACCGTCACCCTCTACATCAAATTCAATGATGAAACGATCACGATTTTGTAGTATCTGTGCAAAGTCAGAACTAGTTTGATAGAAACCCTCAGCGTCCACTGATACATCGCGTAGAGTTGGTTTATAAAGTTGATAACCACCATTAGCACCAACAGTTTCAAAGCAACCTGTCTCAATAGTCTCAGATGACTGTGTTAGGTCAAAACTGTTAAAGCAACCAAATGTGGTGACAGGCATATATTCACCTGATAATGTAACAGCACCACTAACACTGTAACCGTCAACAAACTTAACGCGACCATGTAGGAAATCAATCTCATCAATATTAGATGCTGCTACAACACCACTACCATCTTCTACGATTAAACCTGCTTCATAATCAAATACAGATTTAGCGCGGTCTGTAATTTCATACCAATCACCATTAACAGTAGTTGCTTCATTAGTGAATGCTGTTGCTGTACCAGTCTTGCGAATACGTGCATTGTAACCAGCCGTTTCACGGAACATGGCGTTAGCACTAAATGAATGACTGATAATACCAGTAATACTTGAATTAAAATCAGAACCAAATACAGTTGTATCCAGATCTTCACCCTCTAAGTCAACAGATGCATCATTACCCGGCATTACAGCCCATGTGATACCATCTGGTGAGACTTCAAAAGTTTTAGCTGACATTTAATCTTACTCCTATAATATTAAGAAATTATGTCTCGATTGCCTTCTTTATTTTGAGCCTCACGCACAAAACTTAATGTAGATGTGTACAGACTAGATTCACTATCTATACTTACAAGATTAGGCATTTGCTGACTTGTAAATTGGAAATATGTATAACCATTTAATTCTATGTTATACGCGCCAAGTAACTTGTTATAGACACTCCAAGCGTAATCTCGTGCTTGGGTTATTTTATCTCGTTTGTAACACACCACTTGCATTACAATCGTTATATCATCGCGTAGGAATCTAGGGTTTGGTGTACCGTTGATCATTCTAACAACAAGGATGTAATCAGGGTCATTCTGCAATTCAGACTGCAATGGTATGTTATCCACATACACTCGACCTAATGTGGCATCACCCTCATTGATAAGGTATTGTGCGATTTCTTGTGATGGGTGTTTATACGCCATTGAATATACCTTTTAATAATCTAGCTAATTCCGTTTCCCCTGTTTCACGGAAACCGCGTTCTAGGAAGTGAGATGATGGTGTGGGTTGATGATCGACTTTATAGCGTATGTTAGTACCCGCGATCTTTTTATTAGGGTAACTACTAGGCCATATACCCTCGTGCATCATCTTAGCGTAGTTAAAACCATTAACATCAACTAAGCGACCCTCTTTGTCATAACCAGCAATACCAGTTATCTTACCTCGCCGCTTACTCGTTATTACTTCTACGTCTGTGAAAAAAGAATCTCGTAAATCACCTGAGTCGATAGGAACATAACTTTGTGATACGTCCTCAACTGATTTAAGATATTCCTCTACCGCGTGTATGGTATTCTCATGTACTTTTTCTAGGCTAGTAGTTAATTGCTTAATGAAATTATTTATATCTGATTCTTTAAACATAACCTTCGCCTAATTAAAGTGAGATGATTGCTGCTCCATTTTGAGCCTGACCTGAAGAGTGAAACAGAACAACAACCCCCTCAACAACTTTTAAACAAGCGCTCTGTACTCATATCTTGTACCAGATAGGTTAGATATAGAACGTTCATTTTTAATCTCATAAGCGTTTGAGGGAGGGTTAATATCAGGAATATCACCCAATACTACATAGTCACCAATCTCAAATACTTTCTCAGGGAAATAAATAGTTGCTCGACCCATTGATTGCCTACCGTCATTATTAACAATCAACTCCGACCTATCTTCCCACCTAACATTAAATGTACCTACATTGTAATAACTAGGTACATTATTAAGGTCTACACCTTCATATCTCCATAGCGTAACCATTTGAGGATGCTTATTCATATCACCCCCTAATTAGTTCTGCTTGCTTAAATGTATTACCACCATAACCAAGATGCTTTAGTTTACTAGCGATGCGATTGTAAGCAGCAACAAATGGTGTACTACCATCTTGATAACCACCTAAATACTCCTCACTAGAATCACCATAGCTTTGTTTAATTAATGTCTTAACGTTCTCTAAATCTTCTACTGAATGATTCTCTAACAAGATAGCAAACTCAGATACAGCCTCAATAATAGCAAGAGGAATACCCTTAACTTCTCGATTCTCACTATCTACGAAAGTCTTACGTGGGAATAATAAACCCTGATCTTTCTTGAGCATGTGACTACGCCATTTGAATTGACTATCCATAAATGACGATGCTTTCATTAATAACTTTTCTTTATCAGCGTCATCTAGTAATAACCAATCAGAATAACCCCAAAACTCAGCAAAAGAATCAGACTGCGAAATAGAGGCATAACTTGTTGCCCCTACTACACCACTACCATCTTCTACTTGAAAGGTATACATTAATCAGCGTCCTTAATAGAGGCTAAGATTTCTAACGCCCGTTCTTTATTAACTTTTTCATCTGTAAACTTAGATGCTAATGAGCGCAACTTAGGCCATGATAATTCAGCATAGTCATCTGGAATTGTTACCGTTTCTTCTTGGTCTTCGTCTGAATCTTTTGATTCTTCTTCTTTAGATTCTTTAACCTCTTGTTCCACTTTAGACTCAATAGTCTTAGGTGCAGCTTTAACCTCACCACCAAGCTCTGGCTTAAATTCTTTAATCTCTTTATTCTGAATCTTATAAGTGGCACGGATTTCATCAGAGGTTGTATAGAAATAATCATAACGACCTTCTGGTGATGCATTAACAAAGAATGTAGGATTAGAAAATGTCACACGAAAATCATCGAACTCTTTGCGATGTTTAATATTAGTTGTGTATGCAATTAGGGTTGGTCTTACGTTACTCATTATGTATCTCCATTCAGATCAGGATTCAAGGCTCTTATGTAAATAGGGGTTACTTAGATAAAAGTCTTGTGATAATAAAAGGAGGGGACAAGCCCCTCTCAATTATTTATTTGATAGGATTATGCTGATGGTTCGTCATCAACGATAAGCATAACACCCGGTCCAGACTTAACTGACTGGTACTTGTAATCCCAGTTAGAAGCAGTAGCCAATTGGCCATCAGTAGGTGATTCAGAACCGACCCAACTAAAGCCTTTAATAGCTACGCGATATGCACCTTCACCTTGGTAAGTAACCAATAGGTTTTGTTTACCAGTTTTACGCTCAACTTCTAGGTCGAAGTAAGGCTGTTGTGAAATAACAAGCGCTTGCTCAGTTAGACCAAGAATGCGATGGCGAGTGATTTCTTCACTACCGTCTTGTGCCGCTGATACGTCTTGTGTAAAGGTTAGCGCAGGGCTATCAGTTACATAAGCTGGTAGACCATAAGTACCGGGATTACCACCGTATACTACTGCACCAGATACCTCACCAAGTTTCTCAGTGATTTGGTTATCCACTAGTTCAGTGAAAGGTGCAGATGGCATTACCCACATGCGAGTGCGTGAACGCTTATCACCCATAAGACCTAGTACGCGGTTAAGGTTACGTAGGGTAACAGAAGTACCATTAGCTTTAGGGTTAACAGCATCAGCAGCACCACGAGTATCAAATACCATAGCCGCTTCGTTAGACATAGCAGCAACTAGCGCACCAAGACCACCGTTAAGGTATTTCTCAGCAAGTTGTTGACCAGCAGCTTCACCAAGTAGTACAGACATAAGATCTGGTGATTCAGAAATCTTACGGAAACCGTCAATAGTGTTAGAGTTAGGACCAACACGATAGTTACACAAAATGTCTTTAACTTGGTCTTGAGTAAGTTTAGTTTCTGGTGCATCTGCTGTTGAAGTAGTATCACGATCAGATACTAGACCATCAACGTTTTGGAAGAATGCAGACTCAAGAAACTCACCACGAGTGGCTTCTGTAACTACGATGATACCACGAGGGCCAGCATTAAGAACACTAACTTCTTGTTCCAAAGCTTCTAACATACCAGTTTGGAAACCGTCTTGATAGATTGTAAAATCTGTTTTATTACCGATAGGCATTTTAAATCTCTCCTTTAGAGTTTTCTATTTTTTAGAAACCCTCACGGCTTCCACTTCGTTTAATGTAATTATATTAACTAGGTAATGCGTTATACGCATCAACACCGTTCTCAGCGATAAACTTATGTTTAGCACTACGATCTTTTTGTAGCTGTGATTTAGTAACGTCAGACTTAGGTTTACGATTACCTTGTTGCCCTTGCATACCAGCACCACGCTTAACTTCTTGCTCAAATGCGCGACCAAACACTTCGTGGTTTTTAAGCGCCTTAACGTGGTCTTGAATAGTCATGTATTCACCACGATCATTAAATTCTGTTTCACCATTCTCATCAACAATCTGTACGTCATAACCACCACGGTCATTCTGAACTAGACGAGAAGATGATGTTACTTTGTCTAAAAGAAACTCAGGGAAACCCTTTTCAGAACGAATAGCATCACGAGCAGCAGATTCAATTAACGTAGTTTCAAGACGCTTTTGCATCTCAGACTTCTCAGCTTCATACTGATCAATACGTTGTTGATATTTTTGCTCTAAACTCTTACGTTGCTTATCAAGTTCTTTACGGTCTACGCGAGAATCATCTTGCTCTTGCTTAGTGTCACCACCTTTATCACGCAACTCAATTAACTGTTCAATTTCATCAGGCTCTAAACCATAACCTTTAAAACGCTCTAGTTCTTCACGGCGTTGTTTGGCTTCTTGGTTTGCTGATTTAAGTTGCTTCTTGATTTGAGCAAAATCTTTCTTGGGGATTTTAACTACGTCATCCTCAATTTGATCATGTTCTCGTGTCTCAAGGTTCTCTTGATTTTCTTCTAATGCTTCTTCACGCTCTTCGTGTTGTTTGTCTTGTTCACTCATTAATTGTCCTCACGACTTGTTTCAGGCTCAGGTTGGTTTGTGTCATCATCCGAAGAATCTGACGGTTGCTTAAATAGAGACTCTGTTTGTAGACCCTCCATCATTTCAATGTCTTTGACAGTGATGTGTGGCGCTAGTAGTCCTCTACGCTTGGCCTCAGCTAGTGCGACCTCTGGTTTTAGACCCATCCAATCACATAAGGTAACAAATCCTTGAACTGGATTAGGATCATCAGCAAGGTTTAAGTCAGCACCAATACTTACTGTCGGTTCAAAATCTGTATCTAAATCTAACCAATCAGCAGCTACTTTATAGTTCTGTTCTAGCATTTGTTCAATTGATCGAATACTGATTTGAGCAACACTCAATGCTTCTGCTTGGTCAATCTTTCTTGCTTGCGCTGTTTGTCTTGATACAGACTTACCAAATAGAATATCAGCACCACTACGATGCATCTGTTCTTCAATGTCTTTACCATGTTGTCTACCAGCGCTAATCGATGTACCCGTATGCTCCACATACTTAATTGATGCATCTTTATTGTTAGTGACAACCATGTTGTTAGCGGCAATGGTTAGACTATCTGAATCTTCTTGTTCAAAACCAGCGCCTAGTAAGAATGGTACTCTAGCTACGTGTAGGATATTAGCTTGATCACTAGAACTCTGGAAGTGCTGTAAGTTAAGCCATGCTAAATCTTCCAATGTTGGATTAGCTAAGAATGTGCCGTACTTATTTGCATAACCAGATTGAATTGGTACATAACCCAATGAATTAGGAATGGTATCAATCAACTCAAAATCACCCTCACCAGTTTGAGGTAAAGTCATTCCAACTGGTCTAGGAATATAACCACTAACCTTAGAATAATCTCTAGCATATATTTCAATTACATCTGGCTTAATAACACGAACAATTTCACGCTCTTGTTCTAAGAAATCTTCTGTTAGCGTAATGTCTGAATCTAGGATTCGAATATGCTCTACACTTTCAAACCCGTTATTATATGCTAAATCCCAACCAATTAAATTCAATGGTGATATACGAGCAAGGTAAGGACGTAACCCCAAGTTACGATATGTCACAGCGTCTACACTTTGAATTGGTGAATTAGGGAAATCAACATAGTTATGACATTTACCAAATAACAGTGCATCTTCAAATAACTCAGCAGCGTGTTCGGTAATACTTTGCCCTTGACCATTAGCGTTATACTCTAAATAACTCAATTCGTCAGGAATGCCAGATATTTTAATGTTATCACTAAATGCGTTACCTACCATAGAGGTAATCGTTCTACGATACACATTAAACAAAAAAGACCTATTAACACGGAGTTTATATAGGTCATCACTTTCATTAGGGTTTTGAGGCAACCATTTAGCCGCCTCTTTTCGCATACGTGGTGTACCACCCATCAACGCGAGAGGTAGTTCCCATTTAGATGCCATCTCTCTATATGCGCGTAGAGGTGTATTCACTGCCATTGTATGCTCCTATATTTCAATGGTAAAAATTAGACACATTGGTATATTAACAGTTGTCTATGACTCTTACTTGTGTTACATAACAATCACTACGAGTTGGTGTTGAATAATCAAAATGTATATCCGCTATACCCGTTTCAACACCAACTAACAATACTGATATGATCCCATTTTCAAATGTAAATGTTGAAACTGAAACTTTATTATCAGGGTTAGTTATGACAACATTTGTTAATGATTCACCATTGAGCCAGCGACTAACCCCTAACTCAAATGCGTCAGTTTTCCCCACCTTTAATTTGCGTTTAAAGGTTTCCATAATAATTACGCTGGTACTGTAATAACTAGGCTATTGACTGTACTAGTCTCACCAGAAATATAATTGGTGGTACTTAGCGTAATATCTGTACCAATAACTAGTGTGATTTCCTCACTACCACTAACAAGTTTAACTGTATCTGCTGTACCAGTTGTTGTGATTGTAGCTTCACCACCGTTAGCTGGTACTGCTGTAATGGTAGCGTTATCACCACTATTTGCCGTACTCCAACTGGTAATAGTGTGTTCAGCTAGAGGTGTAGAACCTTCTAATACACGCAAGATCGAGCCAGCCCAATTTGTTGCGAAATCATTTGCTTGCTCTAGTGTTGCCGCTGCGTTTAAAGTTGCCATTAATTGTTTCCTCGTTTAAAGTGTTATTCTATTTGATTCGGGTGAAAGTGTTATTCTATTTGATTCGGGTGAAAGTGTTATTCTTGCATCTCTTCCTGCTATTATGACAATACCAGACTGCCCTAGTAACCCACTAAAGCTTAATCTGTTTAATTCTACATTAGCCATTATACTAGGCTGTGGCAACGTTATAGTGGCATCAGAACTAAATAACGGCTTAGATAAATTAAAACTAACGTCTATGTTGAATATAGGTCTAGTTGCTGAAACAATACATTCTGTTATTAAGTTATTTAAACTAAAAGATGATTCAATTTCAGGTTGTGGTAGTGTAGCGGTAATATTTGAAGTAAATATAAATTTATCTAAATTAAAATTACCATTTATATTAAATGTGGGTTTACTTATTAAAATATCACCAGACACATTTAAGTTGTTTAAATTAAAACCACTTGTTATTTTTGGTTGTGGTAATGTATTATATAAATTACCAGTGGTTATTTTTTTGTTTAAATTAAATGATCCGTTTATTGAATAATTTGGTAATTCATTATCAACATTACCAATAACATCGTATTTGTTTAAATTAAATAATGCTGTAATATTTGGTTGTGGTAAATTGTTATCTATATTACCAATGATATTATATTGGTTTAAATTGAAATTAGAATTAATAACAGGGTTTGGTAAGCTATTATTAATATCACCGATTATTTGGTTTTTATTAAGCGTGAAATTAGCGTCAGCAATTGGTGCAGCGGATGCGTATTGTATCCACTGGCTATCGTCAGTTGGGAAGTTTACGAGTGTTCCGTCGTTGCTACCAACTGTATCAGGTAGAATCTGCCCTGTTCCGCTTGATGCAGATGGGTCGTAATTATTAACAGCAACGCCAGATTCTTTTATAGTTGCGCCGTAAAAATCTATTTTTGAGTTAAAGCCGTCGGGACTTCCTCCAAAGATAGCCCTGTTGAGATTTGATAAAAAACCGGCCTGTGTGGGGGTGACAGAATAAACCAAGACACCGTTTACGCTCAAAGATGCATCTTCACCTGTTACGGCAAGTTTTAATTTGTACCTCTCACCAAAAAACACCGTTCCTGCTTGACCTGGAGTGACACCATGCGAGTATATCTTCCATTGACCATCCCTAACACCCACCCCTATGTATTCATTGTTTTGATTGGAGATTGAAAAAAACCTAGAGTCCAACCCCGTTCCACTATTAATCAAGATATCTATTTCGACACTAAAAGGCTGTGTCAATGTTGATATCGACGCCTCAACGTAATCATCAACCCCATCGAACTGTAAATAATACAAATTCCCACTAGGCGCACTCGCACTAGCCGATGCATTAAACACTGGCGCGTTAAGGGTAAATGCTACATCTGCTATCGGTTGCGGTAAAGACGCGTTAGCGCTTGCACTGAATGAAGGCGAAGCGATGGAGAAAGCGCCATTGGCGATTGGTTGTGGTAATGTGTTTAATAAATTACTAGTTACTAATATTTTATTAAGATTAAACCCACCAATTAATTCTGGTTGTGGAACTGTCACCGAAACATTAGAACTAACTGATAAATTATTTAGACTAAATGTGGAGTCTAATATTACGCTATCTCTCGGTTCACTATAAAACACCCATTGGCTGTTATCAGTTGGGAAGTTAACGAGCGTGCCATCATTACCGCCTGCTGTATCGGGGAATACTGTGTCGTTTGAGCCGTTAAGGGATTGTTTGTTGTATTTATTCTGCACCGCCCCAGAATAAAAAAACTCAACTCTTTTTATATCTACCGACCCTGTTATAGAGTCTGGTCTTATTGCGTCAAAACTTGCTCTGTAACCAGTTACATTTGTTATTCTATCTGTCTCTAACCCATCAACTTCTAACCACAAATCAATACCATCGTAAACAATCTCGTAAACATGAAAATCTGTGTAATCTACTCCATGCGTGAGATTTAGAGTACCTTGACCAGAACCAATGAGAGTGGTGTATAAAACTGAATCTGTCAGCGTTGTCCAGTTAGCCTCAACAGTTACCTGTTCCCTGATTAGCTTTATTTCGTTCGAGCCTGTACTTGTATAGCGACACTCGAAAAGCAGCCTGAAAGGTTGCCCCGTTGAAAGGTCAGGGGTTGGGCTGCCAAGCAATATTTCTTGGTCTGTACCTCCATTGCCAACTGATAAATAATACGCCATTACGCAATGGCTCCGTAAAAGTTATCAACTAACAACTCACTATACTGCCTTGGTACTTGCGCCAGATAATCACCAGATTTGCTCACTACACCAAACGTAGTTACATGAGTCTTAACGTCTTGTACCATTGCATAGGCTTGTGGTCTGTGCGCTTCTACGTCTTGCGTGAGTATGATTTTTAGATAGCCGTTAACAGGTGTAACAGTTTTGACAGGGCAGCTACCTTTAGCCTTTGCGAAGTCGTGAGCGGTTGCGTTAGCGTATGGATAGTAAACCTCGTTAGCTGCTGCGATAGCCTTATCTAGTACACCCTGTAAAGCAGGGTCGTTACCTTCTGCCGCTATTAGCGATTGCATTAATTGAATGATATTCTGACCAGTTTCACTAGATTGAATCAGGTTATATTCATCTGAATCGAGGAATGCCGCAGCACCATCACCTAATGGATGAGAAGAATCCGATGCAATCTCTTTGAGTCGTCTATACTTACCAGCGGCAGCTAACCAAGCGTTCATGCTATTGCGATGAATCATTTTACCTTGCACTTCTACATGATCACGAGCAGATTGTAATGTTTCAAATTCATGTAACTGTTTCATTTCAAAAATGCTCCTCGTCATGTTCAATAGCACTAACACAATGATTTTCTAAACCTGTTGCTAGTTCCCAAAAGAAGTCAATAACTGATGCCATTGCTATTGCTGTTTTACTACCGTTTAATTTAAGATAACCAACTTTACTACTGACTGTAACATCACAATTACCACCTAAGATTACATTCACGCCCTGATCAGTCCATAACCAGAAGTGCAACCCCCATCGACTCATAGTATCATTGGGTGCGAATCTAAGAATAGTAGCCAGCACGTACAAGTGCCAACCCCATAGTGTAAAATCAGTAAAAGGAATATCTGCATGAAGAAAGGCGCTACCACCCCATATTAATAATATTAAAAGTAATAACAACTTAGCTTTAATGTTACTCATCATTGTCGTATAAATCCGTAATAAATTTAGATAAATCACTACGCATGTTATGACTAGAATCCATTTTAACATAACCAACAAAATCACTGTTGCTAAATCTTGCGCCATAGTTATCGTAGGTGACTTTTTCGATTAAATCAGCTAATCCATCATCACGTTTCTTAGCTGAATAACGTTGCTTACTATCACCCACTACTACGACTTTAGTGCCTTTACCAGCACGTTCCATACATAGCTTTAAGATATTAGGTGACATGGTTTGTGCTTCTTCAATCAGCACTAGAGAATCGTCAATTGTAGCACCAAGAAGATAGTTTGGAATATCCAACACAATGTTTCCATTAGACAAGTCATTTTCGAGTTTGTTGTTGGACATGAATTGTTGGAATAACTTTTTCATACTCTGCATGTGAGCAGTAAGTTTGTCTGATTTAGAGCCTGATAGATAACCTATTTGATCATCAGCGGATTCGGAGGGGTTTTTAATGAGGACTATTTTACGGAATGTACCTCTGCGGTATTCTTGAATAGCTTTGTAAATTACTGTTGAACTTTTCCCGGTCCCTGATGGCGCATCAACAATAGTGAGGTCATGTCTATCTATGGAGTCAATTATATCACACTGTCTCCCATTGGGTTTATACCAATCTAAATTCCATCCTGTATCATGCTTACTTGTTCTAACTAAGTTTAATTCGGCCTTACGACTTTGTGTGTTTTTACGTTTAGCACCAGATCTCGACATTAATAATATCCTTGGGGTTGGTTAAGTGTTGACTTTGTTAGGTTTTATACGTTTAAATTTTATCTGATTCGCTCCTATGCTTTTTAATGCTTCTTTTATTGAGGTCATAACTTCATGTGGGTTATATTGGTTGCTATGACTAGAACCTAATGATATGTAAGCAACGCCATCAACAATGGTGGCAGTGCAAGTAAAATCTCTTGGTTCTGGTTGACCCGGTGTTCTTATGTTTACAACAACAGGTTCTATCTCTACATGCCTACCACTTTTTTCTGAATAATAATGTATCAACGGTCAGTCCTCTGTTGGAGGTACTACTTCATCCTCGAATAAATAATCTAACAACTCTGCTTTAGTTAATTTCTGTAATTCCTCTCTTGTTGGTTCAGAATCAGCTTCCTGCATAGTCATAGAAACAATATCACCACCAGAGTAAACATCAAACTTAATAGCTATTTCCACGGCTTCTTCTGCACTCTTACCGCAAGCCATAGCAGCAACAGCGTATTTATCGCCACTACCAATCGCCACAGGAGGTTTTGCAACAGTATATAGCCTACTACCCTCATATTCTAATACTTCGCCTTTAGGAGTGATTACGAGCGCATTAAAGCCCTCCATTTCTTCTATGAAAGCACCTTCAATAGGGATAAATGTTGAACGCTGTAATTCTTCACGTTCTAATGCGTCTTCTAATGCAGATATGAAAACCATTGCTTCTGAGTATCGACCAGCAATACCGACAATGTGATTTTTAACATTGAATATTTTAGTGAGGGGTTCTTGTACTCGTCTATCGCCAATTGTTCCTTGGCTATCAGATGCCATAACGAGGTTAGAGTCTACTGCGATTGTAGTCATAAGGGTGAGATCTCCTTCATTCCAATGTTTAGACTTTGACACGCTACTTTTTGTTTAGTGATGTGGAACTTGTGTTATATTTTAATGTCTATTGTTGTTGAGATTGATTTAACAAGGCTTCGTTTTATAACTCACTTACGAAGAAGGTGTTCACTAGGCTAAGACTTACGCTGACTCCAAAGCAAAATACAAAAAGAGTATAACTGGAACATAATCAATCTACATTAATGTTCGCTCTTTGACCAGAGTTGCCTATCAAGACGTTTTACAATTTATTTAAGCAAGATTGGCAATAAACAGTATAGTTAAGGTGGAAAGCAAGCTACGAGCAATAGTAAGTCATTAGAAATAATGCAAGAGAAGATTAAGGATAATCTGAGTAGCCTATATCCAGTGTTTCATCAGCACTACATGACACTTGACCTAATAAGTCTCAATGAATGATAAGAAGTGGTGTGTTAAATAGATAACTGATAAAGAACATTAATGAAATGAAGTAAGAGATAATGACATAATTAATTTTTGTTATTATAGGGAATAAAGATTAGGTGTTTACTTTCTTTTCTCTCTCACTCTACTCTTACTTAATTGTCTTGGTATATGATTAGGTTAGATATTATATGGCGTATGTTCAAGTGTAATATCCACCTATGGGTCTAATGACCACTATTGCCTAAAATAAATTTGAACTATTCTTATAAGACATAGTCCTAAGTATAGTATCATTAAGAACAGGAAATTATATGTAATGAGTTATAGCGAAATGACAGCTAATGAGTTATGTCAAAAGTATAAAGAGGGAGATGAACAAGCATTTAACGCTTTATACGAAAGGTATAACCCTATTGTACTAGCAAGACTAAATAAGTTAGTTAAACACGAGAAAGATTTAATACCAGAAATAAGTCAAGAAATATGGTTAACAGCATCAAGATACATACGTAAGACATTTGAGTTTAAAGCATCATTCGCAACGTATCTTTATCTCATAGTAAAAACGCGGTACATAAATTATTTCAGATACCACAAACCTAACACCACAACAGAAGAAGAACATTCAGAGTATTATAAATTATTTTATGGTGGTGGTGGTGATATAGACTTTAGTCTAAACACTTATGTTGCACAAAGGCTATCATCAGAGAACCATGAAATGTTTAATGACTTTGACCACATTAACATGGAAGAAGTAGCATGTATGTATGATGAGGTGGTTGCTGAGGTTATTGCTGGATTAGATGAACGTGAAAAACTAATTTACCAATTCAATGAAGATAAAGATTACTCCCTAGCAGATGCAGCAAAAGAATTAGGACTTAGTTATTTTACTGTTAAATCCATATCATCTAAGTCAGGGCAAAAGATTAATAAGTTAATACAGGAGAAATTCAATGAGCAATTCAGAAATAATTATCAGAATTACTAGAGATTCAGAAGAACAAGTAAAAACAACTATCGAGAACAATGCTGGTGAAGATAAGGTGCTACACATCATGTCTGGTGCTATCAAACTATTTCTTAACGATGATGAAGCCATGATGATGTATGCTCAATTGGTTCGTAGTTATCTTGAGTCACAGGGTAAGGGTGAATAGTAATGCAAATTAACGAACATACGCTATGTGATAGCCTTAAACTAGCATGGTCTGACTGTTACCATTACTTAATACCAAAAGACGCTGCAAACGCCAATGAGGAGCTAGAAGTATATAAGGCATGGATTGAATGGTTTGATGCTGGAACGATTGACCAAAACCCCATGTTTAATATTTGTCTTGGTTACACATTGGGTGATGGTGTTATTGATATGGACATAACAGAACTAGGAATGAATGAGGTGAGAGACATTTACCTAAAACAAGGGCGTAAAGCATTGGAATCATTAATTGCTGAATTAGAGACACAAGGAGAGGAAGATGAGTGATATTAAGATGAGTAAGGGTGACGAGGTTAAAGCTATTGTTTCTGTGGTAATGATTATTCTGTATATTATTACTGTATCTATTGGATCATTAGGTTGGTTCGCATTACTTAGCCTACCTTGTGTTGCGTATTTATGGTATAACTTAATTGCTATTGCTGATAGGAGTGGAGTATGAGTAGATCATCACTAGTAATTAAATCAGACGATGGTGAACATATCAGTGGTTTCGATTTCACATGGGATGAAATTAATACATTAAGTGCTGCTAATATGCTTCTACTTAGCATTCAGGAATTTCTACAAAGTCCTGATTTAGTTAAGAAGATGAGTGAAAGAGTTAATGCTAAGATTGAATTTAACATGAATAATGGTAATGATGGTAGTGGTTTTCATTAAGGTGTGAGATCATGTCGTGAGTATTGGGCAGCTTTTTAGTTGCCCTTTTTTATTTCTGTGATATAGTGATATGGATTTTGTTAATTATTATAGGAGTAATGTTGATATGAAAAATGTTAAAGTACCTGATGATATGCAGGTTGGTACTGTGTATACAAGTGTAAATTGTGGTGATTTTGAAATACTTGAGTATGTTAACTCGGGTGATGTTAAAATTAAGTTTTTGAATACTGGTTATGAGAGAAGTGCTACGGCAATAAATGTTCGCAATAAGACAGTTAGAGATCCATACCACCCTAGTTTTTATGGTAAAGGTTATACTGGGGTTGGTGAACACTCTACTTCCGTAAACAATAAACACACTAAAATATATAGTCGGTGGAAAGGCATGCTTGAGAGATGTTATAGTCAAGCGCCAAAACGTAGAGAAATATTTAAAATGTATGATGATTGTGAGGTTTGTGACTACTTCTTAAATTTCCAAAACTTTGCGTCTTGGTGGATTGAAAATTACCCCAAAGATGGTAAGGAGTATCAACTTGATAAAGACAAGTTGGGTGATGGTAATAATAAAATATATTCACCAGAGACTTGCTGCTTTTTAACTGGTCAAGAAAATACTGAAATTGCAGTATCTAAACCTTATAGGTTCATATCACCAGATGGTGTTTTGCATGAAGGTGTAAATATGCATAAATTTGCTAAGGAACACAGGCTAGATTCTTCTAGCTTAGTTAAATTAAACAAAGGTAAATTAAAGAAACACAAAGGTTGGACGAAAGCCTAACTTAACGAGTTTCTTTTTAATGTGTCTAAACACCTCATTAGATTAACTTTAAGAGGTGTTTAGATGCAAAAGCTTAGTGACCTGACCCCTGAGCAGAGACTAGAGATGGGCGACAAACTTCGCGCTATGAATAATGAGGATAAGAAGGCTTTCATAGATGGTCTTAGTAAAGAACAGCGTGAGGAGCTTTTATACGACCCAATTATATTTTTAAGACAAGAGCAGTTTGTACCAACAGACACCGACAACAACATCGCGTTGTTACTATGTGGACGAGCGTGGGGAAAAAGTTTGACTAACACCACACCGATGTTAACAGCCAATAAAGGTTGGATCACTATGGGTGAACTAGAAGTTGGTGATTACGTATATGACGAAAAAGGTCTACCTGTAAAAATTCTAGGCGTTTATCCACAACCACCTAAAGAGAAAATCTATAAGTTCACATTCAATGACAAAACTACTATTACCTCATGTTCTGAACACGATTGGATGACGCTAAACACAGACGAGAAACGTGTATTCTATGATAACCACTATGACGGGTCTCGTGATTATCGTTACGATGTTAATTGGGCAACAACAGGCGTGGCTACTAAGCGTACAACACAAGAGATTGTAGACACATTCGATGATAATCACGCCATACCTAGTGCATTCCCATTACAATTTGACAATGATCAACACCACGACATTACACCGTATGAATTTGGCAACACATTTAGTGGTGGTGTAATCCCTGACGAATATATTTATTGCTCAATAGAACAGCGTCAAGATTTTGTGCGTGGGTTTATGGACAAATATGGTGTTGTTCAAAATCACAACAATCCTAAATTTATTACCGAGGACAAAGACCTACAACATAGTTTTGCATTCTTACTTAGGACATTAGGTGAACAACCACATTGTAAAATTAAGATAGATAAAGAGGGCAATGAATTATACACAGTTAGATGGAGACCATGTAAATTTATCCCATTTACACTAAAGTATAAGGCTAAACGCACGTTCGTTGACAAGAAACTACCCTTTAGTAATCAGGGTAGATTAATTATGTCCTATGAAGAAGTACCTTATGAGCCGACAACGTGTATTGAGGTAGATAATGATAGTCATCTATTCCTTGCTGGTGAAGGTCTAATACCTACGCACAATACACATACAATATCACGAATGTTAAAGTGGTATATTGAGGAACAAGGTGTTAAGGATTTCACTATTGCTGCACCATCTAATAATGACCTAGTTCAAACTATCATTAATGGTGAGAGTGGCATTATACGTTCTTATGCTGATGGTGATCCTCGTACACCGACCTATATGCCTCATTATGGCGTTCTTAAATATCCTAATGGTGCAGTGGGTAGGTTAGTATCAAGTGAGTCACCAGAACGTGCTAGGGGTGGTAACAACGAATTAATCATTGCCGATGAATTAGGTTCATTTACAGGGGATGCGTTAGACTTCTGGCAACAATTGGAATATTCATTGCGTAAGGGTGTATCTCAAGCAATTATCTGTACTACACCTCGTGCTACACCATTAATGATTGACTTGGTTAAACGCGCTAAAGATCCTAATGATAACGTTAGACTGATCACTGGTTCTACACTAGCTAATGCCGATAACCTTACACCACAGATGATTGCTCGTGCTAAGAAAACAATGAATACTCGTGTTGGTCGTCAGGAAGTATTGGGTGAATTAATCCTTACTAATGATAAGGCATTATTTACACCAGACCTAATTGAAAAGACCACTGTTGAAATGGTGGGTGAGTTTCATCGTAGTAAATGGGTTAAGTTTGCTATTGGACTAGATCCAAACTCAGGTACTGGTCGTAAAGATGCTGATGAATTTGGTATTGTCGTTGCGATATTAACAGAGAGTAATAAAGCGGTTATTGTTGAGAATAAAACAGGGCATCATACTGGTGATGAAGCTATGCGTATTGTTGGTGCGTTGTTTGACAAGTACAGTAAAATATGCAGTGGTAAAGTTAGAGTAGAGAAGAATGGTGCTGGTGCTTATGTAAAGTCTATGCTTAAACGCGATTTCCCATTCATGCCAACAGAAGAGTTCCCGTCTACATCTAAGAAATATTCTCGTATAATGGCTATGGCACATTTATATGAAACAGATATTGCATATTTCGATAAAGATGCTATGCTTACTGGACTAACTGATGAAGCAATCACTTGGGACGGTAGTGGTAAATCACCTAACCATTTGGATGCTGCTTGCTTTGCACTAGACGGGTTAGTTAAGACAGGTAATTATGTTAAGAAAACTAAGTTTATTATTTGATTAAAGGGGTGGTTATGGATTTATATAAAATATTAGTAAGATATTATTCTCAAAAAGATTATCACGAATCAATCGAGGGTTTCATAGTAGCAGATAGTGATGAAGCAGTTTATGATTATGTAGACCGTAAGCAATACGGTTATTATAGCGATATGAATGAGGATAGTGGTGGTACATTTAAAGAAAGGATGATTAAGGTTGGTGGTGAGTATTTCGATGAGGATTATGATCCCCATGATTTATACTATGGTGCTACTGCTTATGGTTGGGAAAAAGTAAGCGAATTTGATTTGGAGAAGGGTATTATGATATTAAAAGAATTGGATATTCTTATGAACGAAGAAGATTGGGGTGATTTAGGTTAAAATAATTTTGAACTTTATTTTATCATCAGTTGTCGAATAGGCGTAAACAGGTTTCATATAGGGTTAGTCATCCTTGTTTTCCTCCTCCTAAATTGACTCGCCTAGCCTCCGTTAAGGGCTGATAATGTTTTGGGAAGGTGGTTACGGGTCTGAACAGGCTTAGCTAAAAACGTAGGCTACGATAGCACACCAAACTGTTACCGCTGCTTAACCATTTTCACCAAAGCGTTATACGGGTTGCACATTTGTAGCTGCGCTTTCGATTTACCCACGTTATGGGTATACATAATATTACTTCCTTATTTTGCCCACCTCGCGTGGGCTTTTTTATATGCGTTCAATAATTATAAAAGTTCATTATAATTGTACATAAAATATAAATGAACAGTTGACGTAGTTAGTTAGTGGGTGTATTGTTGTTGGGCTTACTTAACAGAGGAGAAAAATTATGAGCAATCTTATTGATATGATAATTTCAGACCTATTTAAGAATAGGTGGTCTGGTAATTTAGCAGAAGGTAATCTTGATGAACAAAAGAGACAATTGTTTAAGACATTAAAAGATCAAACAATGGGTTATTGGTCTGGTCATACGGCATACCATATCGCAGTAGATGGTGGTTTTCTAATAGATGGTAAAAGATGTACATATAAAAAAGTTACTCGTCTTGGCGCTATTTTTATTGAGCAATATTTAAAGGAGAATGATTATGTTTGTTAAATTTGGAAAGATAGAGCAGTTCAGAAATGTAGTAAAACAAGTTAGGGATTATTGTTCTTATCATAATAAGCCCTTACCAACAATAGATTTTAATGGCACTGTTAAATTACACGGCACTAATGCCGCAGTCGGTGTTGATGAGTACGGAAATCTATTTTGTCAATCTCGTTCTCGCGTTATAACACCTGATGACGATAACTTTGGGTTTGCAAACTTCGTTATGGATAATAAACATTACTTTGAATCACTTTTAGGATTCTTGTGTTATAGAGAAGATGTTGATTCATGTATTTTATATGGGGAATGGTGTGGAAGTAATATTCAAAAAGGTGTAGCTCTATCAGAACTTGATAAAATGTTTGTTGTGTTTGACGGTAAAGGTTTTCGTGGTGGTGATGAGTTTAAATTGAATGTTAACTTGATTGACCTAGACAATCAGTATAACGTATATAACATCAATGAGTTCCCCACTTATAACGTGACGGTGGATTTCAACAACCCCGAAGATATTGTTAATACCTTAACCTCTATTACAGAACGTGTAGAAAAAGAATGTCCAGTTGGTAAACATTTTAATGTATCTGGTGTAGGAGAAGGTGTGGTATGGACTTCTGATTTTAAAGGTAATGATTTGCGCTTTAAAGTAAAAGGGGAAAAGCATTCTGTATCTAAAGTTAAGAAATTGGTATCTGTCGATCCAGAAGTTGTAGAATCTGTTAAAAACTTTGTTGATTATGCGGTGACAGAAAATAGACTAGAACAAGGATTACAAGAAGTTGGATTAGATCAAAATAAAATAGGAATGTTCATTGGTTGGGTTAATAAAGATATTAACAAAGAGGAAAAAGATGTTCTTGATAAAAATGGATTGACCATGAAGCAAGTTGGTGGTAAGGTTTCGGATAAAGCAAGGAATTTTTACCTAAACAAGCTTAATAATTTTAAATAAAACAAAGGGGAATAATTATGACTAAACAACCATACCTAATCGTGGATTTAGAGACACTTGGTACTAAATCTAATTCAGTGATCATGTCTATTGGCGCTGTACTATTCACAGAGAAAGGTATTGCTAAAGATAAGTTCTATACTAATATAGACATTAAATCATGCATTGATAAAGGTCTCAACGTTGATGGTGATACATTGATGTGGTGGATGGAGCAGAGTGATACAGCGCGTAATTCTTTAAATGGTAATCGACTACCACTAGATAAAGCATTGCAGAAACTAAAGAATTATGTCTTTAAAAATGCTAAGACTTATGATGTTCATCCTGTCGGTAACAGTGCAAGATTCGATATGGGTCTGCTAGAAAATGCTTATAATGCTTGTGGGCAGGAAGTATTCTGGAAATTCTGGATGGAGCGCGATTACAGAACGTGGAAATCATTAAATGGTGCATTACCTATCTCAAGACATAATGGTTGCGATTCTGCTACACACAATGCATTGCAGGACGCTATTGAGCAAGCTGAACATGCTATTGAGCTTAATAAACAATTCGGTGGTATATTGTTATGAGTGGGCGAGGTTATAAATTACTAGTGGCGTTATTGCTATTATGTAATGTGTGTACGCTGGTTTATATTGGTTATCAAAATAATAATTCACAAGTTGTTGACCAAGAGAAAACTACATGCTATCTTCCATCTGTAAACTATAAATTTTAACGAGGAGTGATGTTATTATGAGTGATATTAAGCTTATATTATTAAATGGGGGAAAGGGTTGCGGTAAAAGTGTATTAACACAACACTTGACTCCTAGATTATGTGGAAATGAAGCACGTTGTAAAGACAAGTTATTTGAATTAACAATGAGTTTATTTGATGTAAAAGCTGGTGATTTCTGGTCAATCTATAATGACAGGGAGCGCAAAGAAAAGCCTGATGATTTATTCACTGTTAAAAGACCACAAGCTATTATGTTATATAATATGATTGGTGGTGAAGATTTATATAATCGTTGTGCTTTATCGAAACACGATGTTCCATTATCAGTTCGTGAGGCAATGATTTATGTATCTGAACTGGTAGTTAAACCTACTTTTGGTAGTGATTATTTTGGTGTTAGTCGCGCTAAGAATCTATTGTCTGGTGTTTATGTTGACGACAGTGCTGCGTTCGTGGATGAAATTAAGCCAGCTATTGATAAGATTGGCATGAATAACATATTACTTGTTAGAATTTATGGTCGTGGTGATTTTGAAGGTGATAGTCGTAATTATTTACCAGATCATATTGTTACTAATGTTGTTGATGTGTATAATAACAAAAGTGAATCTGAGTTCTTAATTGAAACAACAGATAAAATTGAAGCGTTTTTAAGAGGAGAGTAATAATGACACCAGAACAGAAAATTAAGCATATTATTATACACCAAACAGCGTTGTGGAAAGAGGTATTACCACCAACTGTTACCGATGTTAATGTTGACGATTTGTACGATGAATTAGTAGAACATGATGAACATTGGGATGCTTTGTATGACGTGAGAGAGGGTGAAGTTGAAACAAACCTACCTTGTCCAAGTTCACGTCACTATGAGAGTAAATCAGTAGCTAGTAGCACACCATCTGGTGAATGGGTTGGTTGGACTTATTGGTACGGTGGTGGTAAATATTCTGAACCAGAGGATATTGATTGGATGAGCGAGGCTTATGATTTAGACTGTGTTGAAACAGAAAGGCTCGTGACAGTTAGAGAATTTAGTAAGAGGGAGAGTAATTATGACTAAACCATTATTAGCACTAGATTGCGATCAAGTAATCACCGACTATGTATCAGGGTTTACAGCATTTGTTATTAATCATGGGTATGGGTTAAATCTGGATAATGATTTCAGCAGCTACGACATTAGCACCTACTTTAACGGGTTGTCGCGAAATAAATGTCGTGATTTAATTGTTAAATATAATGATACGGAATCACCACCTGTTTATGGTTATCTGAAAAATGTTATACCATCATTGTTGCAAAAATACGACATTGTAATCGTTACAAGTCACGGTGGTGGTGACTATGCAAGAAAACAACGTCTTGATATGTTATTAAGTTTAGGTTTTACGGATGTATTTATTTTAGGTTTAGGTGAAAACAAGCAAGGTATTCTTGAGGAATTAAAGCCTGATATTTTCATTGATGATAGCCCTGAGCAATTATTAGCAGGGATTAATGCTGGTGTTGAGCAAGTAATTGCATTAGAATACCCATACAATCGCGATTGGGTTGATGATTATAACCGTAATCGTAGCATTGGTGATAAGAAACGAATTAAGAGTATTAAAAGTTTAAAGGAGATTATTTAATGAGTAGACCTAGTGCTAAAGTTATTGCACACAGTGAAGCGCCTAATGGTGAGCAGTTGATTACATTGGAAATTGAGTTGCATAGGTTTGTATTACCTGAGAATAACACACACAGATCTTTTAGTAGAAACTATGCTAGTTCTAGGGCTTGTCCAGTAACTAGTCAATTAGAACAAGTTGCTAATGATCCAGCAATGCCTGTCCATTGGGGTAAAAACCAATCTGGTATGGTTGCTGATAAAGAATTGTCAGGGATGGAGAGAAAACTAGCCGAGATGATCATATTAGGAATGCGAGATGCTTGCCTAAATGGGGTTAAACAGCTTGCTGAATTAGGTCTTCATAAGCAAGTATCTAATCGCTACATTGAGCCTTGGCTTTGGACAAAGGGGGTTATAACAACAACCAAAGATGAATTTGACGCATTCTTTAGATTACGCTGCCATAAAGATGCACAACCTGAGATTAAGTTATTAGCAGAAAGAATGCGCGATGCTATTAATTCGAGTGTTTCTGTTAAGTTGAAAGTAGGTGATTACCATTTACCATATATTGAGTGTTATAAACCATTAGGATCAGGTAAGCAAGTGTTCCCTGTTGGTAATGGTACAAGTGAGGTGTATTCGTTAGAAAATGCCGTGAAGATTAGTACATCATGTTCAGCACAAGTGAGTTATCGTAGATTAGATACGTCATTAGAAAAGGCATTGAAAATTTACGATATGCTTAATTTGCCGAGTAATGGTGAGTTTTCAGATGAGCCCGGTCATTTCTCTCCCACAGAACACCAAGCTAAAGTTGTGGATGTAACAGATGGTTATATGAGTAGTGGGAATTTCCATAGTAAAGTATTCTGGCAATATCGCAAGGCACTAGAATCAGGTACTGAAAATAAATTCTTGACAAATTAGACATACTTATTTAATCTTAGAGGCGTTGGCGTTGTTCAGCGCCTTTTTATTATGAGGAGATAAATTATGGAAACTATTAAATACCTAAATGAATTTGGTCTTGATAAACTACAACAAGAATTGGGTATTAAGGTTAGTCAAAACGAAAATTATCCTGATTTATACGTACTTAATTATGACCAAATAAAAAGTCCTAAATATCATCCAATAGTGATTGAGTGTCGCAGTCTTGTTGTAAGACTTGAGGGTGATGAATATTTCGTAGAAAGTCGTAGTTTTGATAGATTCTTTAACTATGGTGAGATTGAAGGTCAACCAGACGATGTTGAAAATATGGTTGCTTACCAGAAGATTGATGGCAGTTTAGTATCAGTATGGAAAAATGAAAAATATGGCTGGCTATATCGCACACGTTCTATGATTATGCCTTCTGTTGAGGTATGTATTAATGGTTATAAATTATCTTGGAAAGAGTTAATTGAGAGTGTTATCAATTTTGATAAGTTAGAGGAAATTCCTATAATTGACCACACTTATATTTTCGAGGTAGTTAGTCCAGAAAATAGAGTAGTAACCCCTTACTCTCAGAGAGAAGCTTTTTTATTATCCATAAGGAGTAATATTGATGGAAACTACAGAAAAAGATAAAATTTGCTATGTGTACCATATATGCAGAGGTTCTGACATATTTAACTATAGTTGTGGGTATATTGGTGTATCATTCTACCCACAAAAAAGATTAAACTTCCATAAAAATAGAAGCGAAAATCCACATTTAAAAAATGCATTCTCGACTTATAATGATATTATAATGTACTGCATAATGTGTTCAAAAGAATCCGACTTTTGTTATACATTTGAGATGTTACTCAGGCCATACAAAAATATGGGGTGGAATATAAATGTTGGGGGCATACAACCACCAAACCCGAAAGGTACTAAAAATTGTATATCTAATTTACCAGCACACAAGAGACGTAAAAATTTTAAACATTCTGAAGATACGAAAGAATATTTAAAATTTTTATAAAAATAACAAGGAGTATTTTTCGGACATAAAATTGGGAGAAGCTAACCCAATGTGCAGGAAGTTTGGGCAATCAAATCCAAATTTTGTTTGGTGGTACTGTACCAATGATGGTATATTTGATAGCTCCACAACAATGGGTTTATACTATAAGGTTGATCGTAATACGATATTACACAGATACAAAAATTTAGATATTCCTATAAAGAGGAGTAGGTGGCACCCAAAACAAATTTGGGGTAAGACTTGGAGAGAGCTTGGTTGGATTAGATATAGGAGTGAAAATATGAATTATGAAGAAATATGTGAAAAATTAGGATGTCAACCCCCTAGAATTATTAGATTTACTAACAAGGAGGATATATTAGAACAGGTGCAAAACTTGCCAGAGTTACAGGAAGGTTTTGTCCTATTTGACAGAGAGGGTAAGCCTACGCTTAAAATAAAATCGCAGCAATACGTTAGATTTCATAGAATGCGCGGAGAAACTAGACCAACACCTAAGCGAATTATGGATATATTGTTTATTAATGAGCAGGACGAGTATTTATCCATATTCCCAGAGGATAAACCTTTATTTCAACCTTATGAAAATGCGTTTCAATCAACATCTTATGATTTTGACCATTTGTGGAGTAAATTTGGAGATATTGCAGACCAAAAAGAGTTCGCCATGAATGTTAAACAATATTCTGTATGTGGATTATTGTTTAAGAAGAAACAGCAGCCAGAGTTAACGTTTTTGGATTGCTTTAATATGCTGCTGACTGCTACTAAATATAAATTATTGGAGAAATATGTATGAAAAATAAAATCATATTAACAATAGGTGCTAGTTGTTCAGGTAAAACAACATGGGCACAAGAATATATTGATGATCACGCGTTAGGTAGTGTAATTAGTCTGAATAGGGATGACATTAGATTCATGTTGTTCACAAACGGCACTAGGGACTGGACAAAGTATAAATTTAATAATAAAAATGAACAAGCGGTAACAGAATATATTGATAGTAGGGCTTTAGAATGCATTGCTCGTGGTTCTGACATTATAATCAGCGATACAAACCTAAACCAAAAAATACGTAATAAGTGGAAACAATTCGCTGACGAACACGATTACGAATACGTTGAGCAAATATTCCCTTGTGATTGGAAAGAATTGGTTAAACGAAACGCACAAAGACATGGTGGTCTATCAGAATCACTGTTATGGTCGCAATATAAGCGTTTCATGCAGCAATATGGTTATATTGGTGATAACAAAGTTGAAGTATATCAAGAACAGCGTAAATTAGAACATTGTATCATAGTTGATATTGATGGTACTGTGGCTGACATGCGAGGAGTTCGTAAGCCTTTTGAGTGGGATAAAGTACATTTTGATAAACCGCGCAGTGAGATTATTGCTATGGTTGAGGGGTTAGCTATTAGGAATGGTCATGTTATTTTCATGTCTGGTAGGGATGGTTCTTGTTATGATTATACGTTAGAATGGATTGAAAAGCATATCACAGCAGGATGGGATGATTACTTTAAGTATGACCTAATAATGCGTGAAGAAGGTGATATGCGCAAAGATGATATTGTTAAATATGAGCTATACAACCAGTTCGTTAAAGATACATATAATGTTGCTGCTGTAATTGATGACAGAAAAAGTGTTATTCGATTGTGGTCTGTGTTAGAATTACCAAACATTATTGATGTTGGTGGATATCAAAATGAGTTTTAAATTTGAGGAGATGAATTATGAATTATACACCAGATAAATTTGTAGTAATAAAAATATCACACAATAACGAAACGATTTATAAAGTATTCGGTATGTGGAGTGGTGGTTATTTGGGTGGTGATAGTTGGCGAATGAATAGTGGTATTGAATCCATTAAAATAATCGGTGACAAAGTATTATTTATGGGTTATAGCGGTAGTGTTTATGAAGTATATAAACAATCAGAATCTGTTACTGCTTATGGTGGTGCTGTACTTTCTAATATTATAGATAAGTCTAATGGTGTTGCCGAGGTGATAGATTTAGACGAGTTAATTAGCAGTGGTGATGTGGAGGTGATTCATGAAGGGTAATTTAAGTAAATATATTGAGGGTGAGCTAGTGACAATTGAAATTGAAGAATCAACATTAAGTGAATTTATTGCTGTGAGTAAGGCGTTCTTCGCTAGAGAAAATAAATGTGATTCGGAATTACGTAGTGGTGATTACACGGTTGACCCAAAATTGAATAATGCGCCAAATGCTACACCATTTTACTATGGTGATATTTACAACACAAACAAAGGATAGTAATTTATGACAAATGCAACTACGACAACAATTCCAGCGCATATCTTGAACGATAAAACATTCATTCAATATCTACGTGATTGGGAGCGAGAGCAATTGATCATTGACAGTGCTAAGGATGAACAGAAAGCGATTGCTGAGAATTGTAAGGATAGATTTGATGTTAAGCCAGCAGACTTCACTAAACTAGCTAAATGTTTCTATGAGGATGGATTGGCACAAAAGAAATTAAATGAAGCTGAGGATTTGTTTCATGCTGCTGAAATTGTGAGGGCTAAGAAATAGCCGTAATGTAATTTTAAATAATTTAAGCCCTGTCTCTTGACGGGGTTTATTTTTATGGGTATATTAATACTTATAGTGTTAAAAATTACAGAGGAGTGAACTATGAAAACAATCATACACATTAACCAACATAAAATTCGTTCTAATATCAAAGCATCCGCTGAGGATAGAGAACCAGTTATTACTGTTAAAACTTATAAGACTAATACTTACGCGAATGATGTTGCAATTAAAGATAATGATGGTAATATTATTGCGAGAGTTGTTTACAGTCCTGATAAACCTTTGTCATGTGGCGCGAGAGTGTATCTAATTACAGACAGTGATAATGTTGAAATTGAAGATTAAGTAGGAGGAAATAATTATGAAAGTAAATAAAAATAGTTGGCACTATAAAGCACTAACAGGGAAATTCTTAGGAATTGAAGGGTTATATGAACTTCACGTCAGTAATAGCTTGTGTATTTATTTTTGGCAGGTATTTCTTATGATTTCATGGCGTGGTTTTTTCTGGTTACTTCTGTTTCCAATCTTAATTAGTTTTTTATTTGTGATCCCCTTAACATCGTTATTTGCGTGGATTAATACGGGAGTGTTCCTACAAAATGCTATGGGTTTGGAAATTTTAGCAGCATGGTTGGTTTCTGGTGTATTGACTGGGTTAGGTTACTCCATATATAAAGTGCTGAATTGGTGGTCAAAAGTTGAATACACCAAATCTAATAAAGAACCTAACTTGATTATGGAGTACATCAAAGCAAAGAAGCGGAAGTTATGTCCTATAATTGAATTTACTGAGGATAAATAACATGCTGCATAAACTCAAAACATTCATACGCAATGTATGGTTATTCCGTAAAGAACTTGCTGAATTTCAGCCTTGG
>TARA_R100000687_G_scaffold73060_2_pt1 | contig 71583 bp, 66 predicted proteins | sample TARA_R100000687 | Tara Oceans TARA_R100000687 (sample SAMEA2622685) | marine metagenome | biome: marine biome (ENVO:00000447); feature: mesopelagic zone (ENVO:00000213); material: "saline water (ENVO:00002010), including plankton (ENVO:xxxxxxxx)" | depth 600 m
ATTTCTCAGCCTGCTGCTCTACCTGGGCACACTGCCGCCGGGCACACAGCCCGCGGGAGAAGCAGCGGAAACCGCCGCGGCCGAGGCACCCCCAAAACCCCGCTTCGACTTCTATACCATGTTGCCGGAACAGACCATCGACGTGGAGGTTGAACCGACAGAGGTGGCGCAACAGCCCAACGTGGCCCCGCCGCCCGCGGAGAGCTATGTGCTGCAGGCGGGCTCCTTCCGCCAGCGCGAGGATGCTGACCGGCGACGCGCGGAGCTGCTACTGCTCGGCCTGGAACCCAGCGTGGAGGAATCCACGGGAGACAACGGTCGCTGGTTCCGGGTGTATCTCGGGCCCTACACCACCCACGCACAGATGAGCCGCGCGCGTGGCTTAACGGCCGCGCAGAACATCGACACCCTGCTGTTGAAGCGGGGGCGTCCCTAGCACCGGTGCCGCCCCGTGGCGGCGCGCTTGAATTCCCGCCACGGCTCCCCATATCTGGAGCAACAGGAGACTTATCGTGGAACAGTATCGAGGCACGACCATCCTCTCAGTGCGTCGTGGCAACAGCGTTGTCATTGGCGGAGACGGGCAGGTATCGATGGGTAATACCGTCATGAAGGGGAACGCGCGCAAAGTGCGCCGCCTGCACAAGAACAAGGTGCTGGCGGGCTTCGCCGGCGGCACGGCGGATGCCTTCACCCTGTTCGAGCTGTTTGAAGCCCAGCTGGACAAGCACCAGGGGCATCTGGTGCGCGCCGCCGTGGAACTGGCCAAGGCCTGGCGCACCGAACGCGCCCTGCGCCGGCTGGAAGCGTTGCTGGCGGTCGCCGACAAAGAGACCTCCCTGGTGATCACCGGCAACGGCGATGTCATCGAGCCCGAGGACAACCTGATTGCCATCGGCTCCGGTGGCCCCTTCGCGCAATCCGCCGCCCGCGCACTGCTGGACAATACCGAACTCGACGCCCGCAGCATCGTGGAGAAGGGCCTGAATATCGCCGGCGATATCTGCATCTACACCAATCACAACCAAACCATCGAACAACTCGACTATTAGGCTCCCCGCATGTCCAACATGACGCCCCGCGAGATTGTCCACGAACTGGACAAGCACATCATCGGCCAGCAGGACGCCAAGCGCGCTGTGGCGATCGCCCTGCGCAATCGCTGGCGACGCATGCAGCTGCCGGATGCGCTGCGCGCCGAAATCACCCCGAAGAATATTCTCATGATCGGCCCCACCGGCGTGGGCAAGACCGAAATCGCGCGTCGCCTGGCGAAGCTGGCGAATGCGCCGTTCGTCAAGGTCGAGGCCACCAAGTTTACCGAGGTGGGCTATGTCGGCCGCGATGTGGAGTCGATCATCCGCGACCTCGCCGACGTTGCCGTGAAACTGTATCGCGAGCAGGAGATGCAACGAGTGCGGTTTCGCGCCGAAGAGGCAGCAGAGGAGCGGCTGCTGGACATCCTGCTGCCTCCGGCGCGCGGAGACAGCGCCGACAACACCGCCGGCGCCGGCACCCGGCAGCTGCTGCGGAAAAAACTGCGCGAAGGCGAGCTCGATGACAAGGAAGTGGAGGTCAACCTGGCGACCAGCGGGCTTGGCATGGAGATCATGGCGCCCCCGGGCATGGAGGAGATGACCAACCAGCTGCAAAGCATGTTCTCCAACCTCTCGCGCCAGCAGAGCAAGACCCGCCGCATGCCGGTCAAGGCGGCGTTGAAGGCCCTGTGCGACGAAGAGGCGGCCAAGCTGGTCAACGAAGAGGAGCTGAAGCAGCGGGCCATTCGCGAAGCCGAGCAGAATGGTATCGTCTTCATCGACGAACTGGACAAGGTGGCAAAGCGCGGCGAGACGGCCGGGGCCGATGTCTCGCGGGAAGGCGTGCAGCGCGATCTGCTACCGCTGATCGAGGGCTCTACCGTCACCACCAAGCACGGCACAATCAAGACCGACCATATCCTGTTCATCGCCTCGGGCGCGTTCCACCTCGCCAAGCCCTCCGACCTGATCCCTGAATTGCAGGGCCGCCTGCCAATCCGGGTGGAACTGGAGTCACTGACCGCCAGCGACTTCGAGCGCATCCTCACCGAGCCTGACGCTTCACTCACCGAACAGTACCAGGCCCTGCTGGCCACGGAAGGCCTGGAGGTGGAGTTCACCGCAGATGGCTTGCGGCGCATTGCGGAGACCGCCTGGCAGGTCAACGAGAAAACCGAAAACATCGGGGCAAGACGCCTGCATACCGTCATGGAGCGCCTGCTGGAGCAGGCCTCCTTCGGCGCCGCGGATGCCGGGCTGCAGCAACAGCCGCTGACCATCGACGCCGACTACGTCAACAGCCAGCTGCAGGCCCTGAGCGAAGACGAAGACCTGTCGCGCTTCATTCTGTGAGTTGAGAGTCACGCCATGACCGAACGAGCACCGCGCCCCATCGACATACACCTGCACCGCGCCTCGCGGGAGCTCGAGCTGGCATATGCCGGTGGAGAAAGCTACCGTTTGCCCTGTGAGTACCTGCGCGTCTACTCCCCCTCGGCCGAGGTGAAGGGGCACGGCCCGGGGCAGGAGGTGCTGCAAACCGGCAAGATGCACGTCGCCATCACCGACATCCGGCCTGTGGGGCACTATGCACTGCAACTGGTATTCGATGACGGGCACGACACCGGGCTCTATGCCTGGGATTACCTCTATCAGCTGTGCACGCAGCGGGAAGCGCTCTGGCAGGACTACCTCGACCGCATGTCGGCGGCCGGTGCCACACGTGATCCCCAGGTGCAGGTCATCCAGTTCCAGCCCTGACCGCGGGAGCCACATCGCGCTACAATAACGGCCCTGTTACAGGACGGCGGAGGCCGCATGAGCGATAAACGCACCACCCATTTCGGTTACCGGGAAGTCGATGAGGACGCCAAGGCCGGCCTCGTGGCCAATGTCTTTCATTCGGTGGCGGGGCGCTATGACCTGATGAATGACCTCATGTCCGGCGGCATACACCGGATATGGAAGCGCTTCACCATCGAACTCAGTGCCGTGCGCACCGGCCAGTCGGTGCTGGATATTGCCGGCGGCACGGGTGACCTGGCCGCAAAGTTCGCTGACATCGTCGGACCCACGGGTCGCGTGGTGCTGGCAGACATCAACGAATCCATGCTCAACGTGGGCCGCGACAAACTGCTGGACCACGGCTACCAGGGCAACCTCGAGTTCGTACAGGCCGATGCGCAGTACCTGCCTTTCCCCGACGACAGCTTCGACTGCGTCAGTATCGCCTTCGGCCTGCGCAACGTCACCGACAAGGCCCTCGCCCTGCGCTCCATGCTGCGCGTGCTCAAGCCCGGGGGGCGGCTGCTGGTGCTGGAATTCTCCAAGCCGGTCAACCCACTGCTGGAAAAAGCCTACGACGGCTACTCCTTCCGCGTGCTGCCGTTCATGGGCAGGCTGGTCGCGGGGGACAGCGACAGCTACCAGTACCTGGCAGAATCCATCCGTATGCACCCCGATCAGGACACACTGCTGGGCATGCTGGAGGATGCGGGCTTCGTCAACTGCGAATACCACAACCTCACCGGCGGCGTTGTCGCCCTGCATCGGGGCTTCAAGGCCTGACATGGCCCCCGCCGGCCTCGACCCGACGCTGACCACAGCGGCACTGGCTGCGCTGGAGGCGGCACTCAATCGCGCCCTGGCGCTGGACCCGGCTGGCCAGCGGCAACTGGCCGGGCTGGCCGGACGCACCTTCGCCATCGAGTGCACCTCGCCCGTTGTTCACGTGTACCTGCAACCGGGCGCGGAACGCACCCGGTTACTCGGCTATTACGATGGCCCGGTGACCACGCGCGTGCGCGGCAGCGCCGCCGATTTTGCCCAGCTGGCGGGCGCCAGCGACCCGGCAGCCACACTGATCAACGGCAACCTGGTGCTGCAGGGCGACAGCGCGCCACTGATCGAACTGCAGGGCATCATCGGGCGCCTCGACCTGGACTGGGAAGCGCCGCTGGTGAACGTGCTCGGGGACGTCGCTGGCCATCAGCTTGCGCAGTTCCTGCGCGCCGGTTTCAGTGCCGGGACGGCCGCGTCGAGCAGCCTGCTGCGGCAGCTCGAGGAGTTCATCCATGAGGAGGCGCGCCTGACACCACCGCGCCTGGAAGTCGAGGACTTCTACGGCGACGTGCAAGCCCTGCAGCAACGCGTGGAGCGGTTGCAGTCGCGGCTGGAACGGCTGCGCAAGCGCATCCGGAGCGCCGGGCAGTGAGCGCCGGACTGTTTTCCCGCAGTCGGCGGCTGCTGCTGATCCTGCGCGTGGCGGGGCGCTACCGGCTGCAGGAGTTTGTCGCGCCCGAAACACTGCCCGCGGCCCTGCGGCTGCTGCTGCGCCTGTCGCCCTGGCGCAACAGCCAGCCCGGCATGAGTCGGGGAGAGCGGCTGCGCCGCGCGCTGGAGGCACTGGGCCCGGTCTTCATCAAGTTCGGTCAACTCCTGTCGACGCGACGCGACCTGCTGCCCGCCGACATCGCCGACGAGCTCGCGCGACTGCAGGACAAGGTGCCCCCCTTCGACGAAACCCTGGCAGCGGGGATTATCGAGTCTGCCCTCGGGGAGCCGGTGAGCACCCTGTTTGCGCGATTCGAGTCCATACCCATAGCGTCGGCCTCGGTAGCGCAGGTGCACGGTGCAACGCTGCACAGCGGGGAAGAGGTCGTGGTCAAGGTGCTGCGCCCGGACATCGAGCCGGTAATACGCCAGGACCTCGCACTGCTCTATACCCTCGCGCGGCTGGTGCAGCGCTACCTGCCCGATGGTCGCAGGCTGCGCCCGGTGGAGGTGGTGGCGGACTACGAGCTGACTATTCTCGACGAGCTGGATTTACGCCGCGAGGCGGCCAACGCCTCCCAGCTGCGGCGCAACTTCGAGGGCAGCGACCTGGTCTACGTACCCCAGGTATATTGGGACTATACGCGCAGCAACGTGATGGTGGCGGAGCGTATCAGCGGCATTCCGGTGACGGATATGGCCGCCCTCGAGGCACGCGGCACCGACCTCAAGCTGCTCGCCGAACGCGGTGTGGAAATCTTCTTTACGCAGGTATTCCGCGACAACTTTTTCCACGCCGACATGCACCCGGGCAATATCTTCGTCAACGCCACCGACCCCGCCAACCCGCGCTACATCGCCGTGGATTGCGCGATCGTAGGCAGCCTCAGCGACGCTGACCAGTATTACCTGGCGCGCAACCTGCTGGCGGTGTTCCAGCGCGACTACCGCGCGGTCGCCGAACTGCACGTGGAGTGCGGCTGGATTCCCCCGGACACCCGCGTGCAGGATTTCGAGTCCGCCATGCGCGCGGTCTGCGAACCCGTTTTTGAACGGCCCATCAGCGACATTTCCTTCGGCCAGCTGCTGATTTACCTGTTCAGCACGGCGCGGCGCTTCGACATGGAAGTGCAGCCTGCGCTGGTTCTGCTGCAGAAGACCCTCCTCAACATCGAGGGCCTGGGTCGCCAGCTCTACCCGCAGCTCAATTTATGGGACACCGCGCAGCCCTTCCTCGAGCGCTGGGTGCAGGAGCGCTATTCGCCGCAGTCCATGCTGCGGCGCCTGCAGCGACATTTTCCCTCCTGGCTGGAGCAGCTGCCGCAGGTGCCGGATGCCGTGCTCGACAACCTGCAACGCAGGCCCGGCGGCCCCGATCTTTCACGCCAGCAGCGCCAGCAACAGCAACGCCAGATGGCCCTGCAGCGCGCACAACAGCGCCGGAGGTCGCGGCGCCACGTCGCGGCCGCGGCACTCGCCGGCAGCGGGCTGGTACTGGCGCTGCCCGGGGGATGGGCCTTCCTCAGTACGGTACCGGCCGCCAGCTGGCTACTGCTCTCGGGAGCCCTGCTGCTGCTCTGGCCAGGACGCAGCGCGGACGAATAGGCGGGGTCATGCCCTTGTGCCATAATGCCCCGCTATGGATACCGTAACCCCTGACAACACCGCAGCCCTGCTACAGGCCGTGCACTGGAACGACCAGGGCCTGGTGCCCGCGATCGCCCAGGACGCCGCCAGCGGGGATGTGCTGATGCTGGCCTGGATGAACGCCGAGGCGCTGCAGCGCACGGTGGAATCCGGCCACGCCGTGTACTGGTCGCGCTCGCGCCAGGCGCTGTGGCGCAAGGGCGAGAGCTCAGGCAACGTACAACTGCTGCACGAGCTACGCCTGGACTGCGATGGCGACACCGTGCTGCTGCGCGTGGAACAGGTGGGTGGCGTCGCCTGCCACACCGGGCGTCGCCACTGCTTTTACCAGCGCTGGACCGGTGACGACTGGAACACCACCGACCCTGTGCTGAAATCACCGGAATCCATGTACGGAAAGACACCGTGAACGATGTTCTGCAACAATTGGACGCGATACTCGCCGCGCGCCGCACAGCAAGCCCGGAGAGTTCCTACGTGGCCAGCCTGCATCACCGGGGTCTGAACAAGATTCTGGAGAAGGTCGGGGAAGAAGCGACCGAGGTCATTATTGCTGCCAAGGATGCGGGGGAGAACCGCGCGGAGCTGGTGGGCGAAGTGGCTGACCTCTGGTTTCATACCCTGGTCATGCTCTCCCACCTGGAGCTGGACTCCAGCGCGGTGCTGGATTGCCTGGCAGAGCGCTTCGGCGTGTCCGGGCTGGACGAAAAGGCCTCTCGCGGCTGACCGCGGGATCACCACTACACAACGGAGACACACATGGGTATCGGTGGCATCAGTATCTGGCAATTGTTGATCATTCTCGCCATTGTCATCATGTTGTTCGGCACCAAGCGCCTGCGCACCCTGGGCAGCGACCTCGGCAGCGCCGTGAAGGGCTTCCGCAAAAGCATCCAGGATGATGACAGCAGCAAGGCGGAGGCGGAAGCCAAGGACGACACCAGCGGCGAAGCACGGAGCGACAACAGCAAGTCGTGACACGCCGCCATGTTTGATATCGGGTTTGCCGAGCTACTGCTTATCGGAGTGGTCGGGCTGTTGGTCATCGGGCCAGAGCGGCTGCCCTCGACAATCCGTACCGTGAGCGCCTGGTTGGCGCAGATCCGCCGCGGCTTCAATCAGATCCGCAGCGAAGTAGAGCAGGAACTGCACAACGACGCCATCATGCAGGAGCTGCGCAAAACCGGTAGCGACCTGAAGCGCGATGCACAGCAGGCCGGCGATGCCCTGAAGGCGGCCAGCGGGAACGACAGCGCAGCAGCGCCCACGCCCACAGAGGGTTCGGGGGCAGCTGGCCCCGGGCAGGTGAGCCCCGGGCGGGCGAGCCCCGGGCGGGCAAGCCCCGGACAGGTCAGCCCCGACAAGGAGCCCTCGGGGCAATGAGCGACGACAGCGAAGACCAGCCCCTGCCCCTGGTGGCACACCTCACCGAGCTGCGCGACCGGCTCCTGCGCGCGCTGCTCGCCGTGTTGATTGTGTTCATCGGCCTGTTTCCCTTCGCCAACGAGATCTACAGCTTTGTCTCCGAGCCGCTGCGCGCGCTGCTGCCAGCGGGCACGTCGATGATCGCCACGGATGTCGCCTCGCCGTTCCTGACGCCGTTCAAGCTCACCCTGGTCGCCGCAGTGTTCATCGCCATTCCCTATGTGCTCTACCAGGCCTGGAGCTTCATCGCACCCGGGATGTACCGGCATGAAAAGCGCCTTGCGATACCCCTGCTGGCCTCCAGCGTGGTGCTGTTCTACGCCGGCGCAGCCTTCGCCTACTACGTGGTGTTTCCGCTGGTGTTCGGCTTCTTTACCAGCGTGGGCCCCGAAGATATCGCCATCATGACCGACATCAACAGCTACCTGAACTTTGTGCTCAAGCTGTTCTTCGCCTTCGGTATCTCCTTTGAGATCCCCATCGCGGTGGTAATCATGATCGCCGCCGGGATCACCACACCCGAGGATCTCGCGCGCAAAAGGCCCTACGTCATCGTCGGCTGCTTCGTCTTCGGCATGCTGCTCACCCCGCCCGACGTGATCTCACAGGCGCTGCTGGCGGTACCCATGTGGTGCCTGTTCGAACTGGGCATTGTGTTCGGGCGCCTGATCAAACGGCGCGGCGCAGCCCCGGCAGACGCGGAGTAATGGCGGCAAAGCCCGGTCGCAGCCTGTCACCGCTGCTGGCCATATTGCGCTTCCTGCTGCCCTACCGGGCTCGCCTGCTGGCCGCCGGCACCGCACTGGTATTTACCGCGGGGGCCACACTGTTTCTCGGCCGGGGTATCCAGGTGCTTATCGACGAGGGCTTCAGCGGCGGCACCCGCGCCGACCTGGCCAATGCCATCGGCGTCATTCTGGTCATCGCCGCCGCCATGGCCGTGGGCACGTTTGCCCGCTTCTATTTTGTCTCCTGGCTGGGCGAGCGGGTCAGCGCCGACATCCGCAACGCGGTGTTCGACAACATCATCCATCTGGATCCCGGGTATTTCGAGACCAACCGCAGCGGCGAAATCATGTCGCGCCTCACCACCGACACCACGCTGCTACAGACCATCATCGGCTCCTCCCTGAGCATGGCGCTGCGCAGCGGGCTGACCCTGCTCGGCGGCCTGGTGCTGATGTTCATCACCGACATCCAGCTGAGCCTGATCATCACGGTGGCAGTGCCGCTGGTGCTGCTGCCCATCCTGTTCTTCGGGCGGCGCGTGCGGCGGCTGTCCACCCAGAGCCAGGACAGCATCGCCAATGTCGGCAGCTACGCCGGCGAGATTATCCAGCACATCCGCACCGTACAGAGCTATACCAGCGAAAGTCGCGAAAGCGCGGCCTTCGGCCGGGAAGTAGAGCGTGCCTTTGTTATCGCCCGGCGGCGCATTCGCCAGCGCGCCCTGTTGGTGGGGGTCGCCATCCTGCTGCTCTTCGGCGGCATGGCGGCCATGCTCTGGAGTGGCGGGCAGTCGGTCATCAGCGGCGAAATGAGCGGCGGTGAGTTGGGCGCGTTCGTGTTCTATGCGCTGATGGTGGGCTCCGGGTTCGCCACCATTTCGGAAGTGTGGGGCGAACTGCAGCGTGCGGCGGGTGCCTCCGAGCGCCTGCTGGAACTGCTGCATACCCGCAGCGAAATTATTGACGGCACCAGCCGTGCGGTACCCCGCCGGGCCAGCCTGAGCCTGCGCAACGTCACCTTTGCCTACCCGGCGCGCCCGGCTGACCCCGCGCTGAAGGGCCTGTCACTGGTCATCGAAGAAGGCAAGAGCCTGGCCCTGGTCGGCCCTTCCGGCGGCGGCAAATCAACCCTGTTCCAGCTGCTGTTGCGCTTCTACGACCCGCAGGACGGCGCGGTGCTGTTTGACGGTGTGGACCTGCGCGAGATGCGCCTGGAAACCCTGCGCCAGCAAATGGCCCTGGTGCCGCAACAGCCGGCGCTGTTCACCGGCACCGTGCGCTACAACATTGCCTACGGCATGCCCGCCGCCAGCACGGAAGAGGTGATGGCGGCTGCCAGGGCGGCCCACGCCGATGAGTTCATCCAGCGCCTGCCGAAGGGCTACGACAGCGAGCTGGGGGAGCAGGGCGTACGCCTGTCCGGCGGCCAGCGCCAGCGCATCGCCCTGGCCCGTGCCATACTGGCGAACCCCCGCGTGCTGTTGCTGGATGAGGCCACCAGCGCTCTGGACAGCGAAAGCGAGCACCAGGTGCAACTCGCGCTTGAGGAACTGATGCGTAACCGTACCACGGTGATCATCGCTCACCGCCTGTCGACCATACGCCACGCGGACCGCATTGCGGTGCTGGACAAGGGGCAGCTGGTGGCCACGGGCACGCACGATACTCTGCTGCGGGATTCACCGCTGTATGCGCGGCTGGCGAGTCTGCAGTTTCGGGAGCAGTGAGCGCCGCAATTTTTTTTGTTTATCGCTCTGCAGGAAAGCCTGGACATGGAAGCGGATTTCACGGCGGCACAGGCATGTGGTGGCGTGCCCGGGCGCCACGCGCTAGCAAATCAGGTTCGCAGCGCAGGACTCCACAGCCTTTTCTCACACCAATTCCCTGACATGTACGTTTCTTGATGTCATTCCCCATCATTCATTTTTTAGGGAACCAAATCTTCAGATTTCCTCGCAGGATCAAAATCAAGCCCGAAAAAAAACTGCAGCTGACAAGTATTCTACCCAGCAGCTCGACACCAGTGAAAACCAAGGCAAGCCCGAGCATGCCAATAATCCAGACAAGTATTGCCAGCTTCAACTCATTAACCCGCTTCATAGCAGCATACCTGCACAAATAGACAGCGATCGGAAAGAACACGCTCACCCTGCGCGGGCAATTGCATTGTCATTCGAAAATCCTTCCAAGGTTCGCGCGAAAGATTCATCTGTCCATATGAATGATCCCCACATCAACCAGGTGCTCGGGACCCGTGTGGCTGCACTTCTACAGTCTGGAGATCGGGCCAAGCTGCCAAGTGGTCGGCGACGTGGCGCCACGACTTGGAAATTGACGGTTTTTATCCTACCAATATCCAAGGGATGGCAACCAGCATCCAAACTGCGATGGCAAGAAGCAGAAACCGCGCGAAAGGAGCTTTTCCGTGCTCCATAGACCATGATGCGTAACTCATATCTTGTTTGGTTGCATAAAGGTAAATGACTAACACTGCGCTCGGACCCAGCAAGAAACTCATAGCGATCTCACCAACACCCGGTCGGTATACGAGGGTCAATATGAGAAGCAGGACGGAATATATTACGCCGCTTACTAAAGCGACTTGCCTTATAATACGCTGCACGTTAATCCTCTCAGCCACCAATACGTATATTGCACGAAGAAGCCGCCCAGTTTGGTGGTATTGTCGGGATGCTGCTCGGTCGCTGGTGCCTGTGCGCGTCAGCTCTGCAGCATGAAATAGCTCTCGACGCCTATCATGCAGGTGGTACCGGTCAGCTGGCCATCATCGAAAGGCGAGCCGCTTTACACCTTGCTGTACCCGGTTATGGTCCCTTCGTGGACTTTGCCCAGGCCGAGGTTGCCGGAGGCCACGTCATCATAGGCTCAGGCGGTCGTGGTCGTAGGCACACTGCTCTGGTGCGCCGCTTTGACTGTTCAGTTCTTCGAATGCCTCGATCTTGCACACTTCTTACAGCAGTTTTGTGTCACGACGTAATTCATCATAGTGATTCCGTACGTGTCCCCACACCTGGGACAGCGTGATGTAAGTAGAATCGACGAGAAAACTACCATCAGAATGACGGTCAAAACAAACTGGAGAGGAGCATGATCGAGAAACTCTTGAATGCCAATCCACAGGGCCAGTGAGAGGAGAATCGTTATAGCTGGATTTCGGAAAAGGCCTTTCATGGCGCGCTCATCGCTGATTATATAGTACTCGCGTGGTGTTTTACGTTGCGATGTAGCCGCCACTACCGATGCCAATACTGTACCAATGCCAGTCGCTTTCTCCCCGATGGAACTTACATTGTGGTCCGCAGGGCTCTGGTCGACGAAGTGGTTCAGTGCCATTAACCCACCCGGTTCAGAAATAATACCCTGATCTGGAGGTGGTACAACGTGAACACAAGAAGAGAATAATCGAAGGAATTCAAGCTGTATGCACCTTGCTATAACGGGCTCGGTCGGAGCCGTACTCAAGGCCATAGATCGCGGAGACGGTGGTGATCGAGACGGGGTTGTCGTAGCTGAACGTTTCGGTGAAACCGACAGTTCATCCGCCCCGCAGGTGCAAAGCACCCGCAGGGCGGTAACAACTTAGCTGAACTCGCGGATCAGGCCGCCGATGCTTTCTTTCGCATCGCCGAACAGCATGCGGGTGTTTTCCTTGTAGAACAGCGGGTTTTCGATGCCGGCAAAGCCCGACGCCATGGACCGCTTGAGCACAAACACGGTGCGCGCCTTGTCGACATTGATCACCGGCATGCCGTAAATGGGGCTGGACTCCACCTCCCGCGCAGCGGGGTTCACCACGTCGTTGGCGCCGATCACAATCGCTACATCGACGGTTTCCATGCGCGGGTTGATCTCGTCCATTTCCAGCAGCTGGTCGTAGGGTACGTCTGCTTCCGCCAGCAGCACGTTCATGTGCCCCGGCATACGGCCCGCCACCGGGTGAATACCGAAGTTGACCTCGCAGCCGTTTTCTTCCAGCAGTTCACACAGTTCCTTGACCACGTGCTGCGCCTGGGCAACGGCCATGCCGTAGCCAGGTACGATTGCCACGCTGGTCGCCGCTTCCAGTACATAGAACGCGTCTTCCACGGAGATGGGCTTGATTTCGCCCTCTACCACGGTCTCGGCGCTGCTCACGCTGCCAAAGCCACTGAACAATACGTTGCTCAGGGAACGGTTCATCGCCTTGCACATGATCTGCGTGAGGATAATGCCCGACGCGCCTACCAGGGAGCCGGCGACAATGAGGATGTTGTTGTTGATGGCAAAACCCGCCGCACAGGCTGCGAGGCCTGAATAGGAGTTCAGCAGCGAGATCACCACCGGCATGTCGGCACCGCCGATGGGAATCACCGCCATGATGCCGAACAAGAGGGACAGCGCGATGATGGCGTACAGCCACTGGCTGTTCTCGGGCTGCAGGCAGAACATCACGGCGCTGGCAAGAATCGCCAGCACCAGCAGGCTGTTGACGATCTGCTGACCGCTGAAGGTGACGGCGCCACTGCCGATTTTCTCGCTCAGCTTGCCATAGGCCACCAGTGAGCCGGTGAAGGTCAGGCCACCGATGAGGATGGACAGCACGATGGTCACCAGGATGAAGGTGTTGCTGTCGCCGGCACCCAGCGCCGCAGCACCTACCAGCAGGCTGGCCATACCGCCGAAGCCGTTGAACAGCGCCACCATTTCCGGCATGGAGGTCATCTGCACCAGGCGTGCCGTGGCAGCACCGATCACGCCGCCAACCACCATGCCCACCAGAATCCACTGGAACTCGACAATGCCCTGGTCAATGAGGGCCGCGACAATCGCCAGCAGCATGCCCACCGCGGACAGCAGGTTACCCTTGCGCGCCGTGGCGGCGGAACCCAGCAGCTTGAGGCCGAAAATAAACAGGGCCGCCGCGACAACAAACGCCAATTGAATGGCCAATCCGGTTGCACCCATGATTATTTACCCCTCTTCTTGAACATCGCCAGCATGCGGTCGGTCACCATGTAACCACCCACCACGTTGATCGTCGCCAGGGCGACAGCCGCAGCACCCAGCCACTGGGCCATATCGTGCTGGCCTGTGCCGGCGAGGCTGATGGCACCGACCACGGTGATGCCGGAAATCGCGTTGGCACCGGACATCAGCGGCGTGTGCAGCGTTGCCGGTACTTTGTTGATCAGTTCGAAGCCCAGGAAAATGGACAACATCAAAATAAAGGTCAGGAATACGGCTTCCATATCAGTTGCCCCCCTCCAGGATTTTCTTGATGGTTTCGTTGGTCACTTCACCACCGTGCGTAATGATGCAGCCGGGCAGGATGTCGTGCTCGAAGTCGATCTTGAATGCGTTGCTTTCCTTGTCCCAGGCGTCATCGACCAGGTTGAACAGGTTGCTCGCATACATGTGGCTGGCGTCGCGGCAGACTTCATTGGGCAGGTTGCCCTTGCCGATGATCGTCACACCGTTGACGGTGACCACTTCATTCGGCACCGAGCCCTCCACATTGCCACCGGTTTCAGCCGCCATATCCACGATCACGGAACCCGGCTTCATGCCTTCCACCATGTCCCGGGTAACGATCACCGGGGGCTTGCGGCCAAACACCTGGGCGGTGGTGATCACCACGTCAGAGTCGGCAATGGTATCTTTCTGCGCTTCGCGCTGTTTCTGGATCTGCTCAGGCGTCAGCTCCGTGGCATAGCCACCGGCCGTCTCACCGGTTTGCCCCAGATCGATATCGAGGAAGGTGGCGCCCAGCGAGCGCACCTGCTCTGCCACCACCGGGCGGGTATCGAAGGCCGTCACCCGTGCACCCAGACGCTTGGCGGTCGCAATCGCCTGCAGGCCGGCGACACCGGCACCAATAATGAACACTTTGGCCGGCTTCAGGGTACCCGCCGGTGTCATCATCATCGGGAAGATGCGCGGCAGGTGCGTAGCAGCCTGCAGCACCATGACATAACCCGCCAGGTTGGCCTGGGAGCTCAGGGCGTCCATTTTCTGGCTGCGCGTGGTGCGCGGAATCATTTCCATGCTGATGGCGGTCACACCGTGCTGCTGCAGGGTGCGCACCAGGTCGTGCTCATTGAACGGGTCCAGGTAACTGATGTGGATGCAGCCCTTTTTCATCAGCGCGATATCGGCTTTCTCGGGCTTGCGCAGGCGCAACAGCATGTCGGCGTCACGGAACAGGCCTTCGCGATCGGTCGTCAGCGTGGCACCGGCCGCGGCATATTCCTCATCCGTGAACCCGGACCCGAGGCCCATCCCATTTTCAATGACCAGGTCAGCACCCAGGCGACACAGCTTCTTGGCTGTCTCCGGTGTGACCGGCACCCGGTTTTCGCCCGGATGCGTCTCCCTCGGAATTGCGATGCGCATAGTTCGTCCTACCCCGTTTTCAAGCGTGTCGATTGAGATTGCTGTCGTTGTTGTGGCCGTGGTAGCAGGGTCTGGCACCGTATTCTGTAACGTTCGGTAACCCCTGATCCCGGCTCTCCCGGTTTTTCGGCACGGGACTGTAGCACACAGACCCCCATCAAGGAATTATGCCTAATATTCACATGGCAAATAATTGCAGGCCCGGCATTGGCCGACTCAATACGCTATCGTCCCATGGCCTGCGGTTGCCACCATCCCGCAACAGGTGAAGGGAGACAAAAAAAAGCCCCCGGGAGGGGGCGATCGAATCAGCCTGCGCGCAATTGCAGGAATGGGTTCATCCAGCGATACTTCCAGCCAGTGAAGCGCAGGGGCGCGTCCAGCACGGCGAGACAGATGCAGTCCTCTGACTGCAAGGCAGTGGGCGCATGGGTGTCACTGGCTTCGCGGAACAGGAAATCCCCCTCGTGGTAGCTGCCTGCGGCGTCAGAGAAGCCGCCCTGCAGCACCAGCGTCATTTCAGAGCCGCGGTGGGTGTGCTCGGGAATCCTGCCGCCCGCCTTGATGTGATAGAGCGCAAACTCGTAGGCGGTATCACCCGTTTTCAGGTAGCTGATGCTCAGGGAGGACGTGATCTTGTTCCAGGACAGCTCGGAGAAATCGCCCTTCATCAGCCGCTGCAACAGCGCCGGGAGCCGGCCTACTGCAGGGTCTTGGGCACGCCGATAGCTGAGGGGCGGCTCCTCGTCCAACCGCGCCAGTACGGTGTTGAGCAGCGCGTCGCCCACCGGCACCGGTGTCAGGCTCTCGAACAACACGGCACCCAGGTCCTGCAAGCGGGCACTTTGCTGCTGGCACTGCGGGCAGTAATTGAGGTGTGCCGAGATGCAGGCGGACTGCGCGAGCGGCAGGATACCCGCCACGTACTCGGTCAATAAATCAACGCTGGGATGAAACTTGGCCATGATATTCTGCTGCTTACCTGTCTATCTGAATTTGCAATTTCTGGATTGCCAGCCGGACCCGTGACTTGACGGTACCCAGCGGGAGATCCAACTCAGCCGCCGCTTCCGCGTGCGACTTGCCTTCCATGTACACCTTGGCGAGTATCTGCGCCTGGTCTGGCGGCAGGGTACCCATCAGTTCGTGGATCGTGTCCCGGCTGCGGCGGCTCTGCAACATGGCAAAGGGCTCGCTGGGCTCCTGATCCGGCATAAAATCGTCTGCCGCGAGCGGCGTATCGAACTTCTGCAGACGGCGGAACATGTCCGTGCGGCAGTTGCGCGCTATCGTGTAGACCCAGGTGCTGGCGGCTGCTTTCTCCGGGTTGAACGCGGAGGCCTTCTGCCAGGCCTTCAACATCACTTCCTGGACGAGTTCGTCCGCATGTGCCGCAGACAGACTGGAGCCGGACAGGGCGAAGGCCTTGATCAGCGGCGCAAAATGGCGAAAAAAGCGTGTGAACGCCGCGCGATCGCCGGTCGCTGCAATTTGTGTGAGGCATTCGCTCCACTCGTCGGTACGGCGCCCTGTGGGGCCCTGCCAGCCGTTCGACGCACTGTCGATCTTTTCTTCCACCGTTGCACCCGCGTTCTTCATCGTGTTCAGGCCAGTATACGCCCCGGCGAGGCAGCCGGATCAAATCGTTTGTATAAATAAGCAGAATGATCCAGCGGCAGCGGGAGGGCGTAATCTGGCCATTGAACTATCGTTTGAGGCACGGGTTTCGACCGCGACGCAGCGCGGTGCCGCCTGAAGGCCGGGAGGAGTCACAGTTTTGGATATCGCAGTCATCGGTTCAGGTATTTCCGGCCTGTCCTGTGCCCACTATCTCAGCCGCGCGCACCGCGTGACTGTGTTCGAGGCAGGGACGCAGATCGGGGGCCACACGGCCACCGTCGATGTCAAGCTGGGTACCCGGCGCTACGCCGTGGACACGGGCTTCATCGTCTACAACGACTGGACCTATCCCAATTTTATTGCCCTGTTGCAGGAACTGGGCGTCAGCAGCAAACCGACGGACATGGGCTTCAGCGTCAGCGATCTCGAGAGCGGCCTCGAATACTCGGGCAGCAGCATCAATACCCTCTTCGCGCAGCGACGCAATCTGGCATCGCCCCGCTTCCTGGGCATGGTGCGCGACATCCTGCGCTTCAACCGTGAATCCGTCGCCGACCTGGAGTCCGGACTGCTGGAGCCCGGGGAAACGCTGGGCCACTACCTGCAGCGCAAACGCTACGGCGACGCCTTCAGCAGTCATTACCTGGTGCCCATGGCCTCCGCAATCTGGTCTGCAGACTGCGCCAGCGTGAGCGATTTCCCGCTGGAATTCTTTTTGCGATTCTTCCGCAATCACGGCCTGCTTTCGGTCAATAACAGGCCCCAGTGGCGGGTCGTGGAAGGCGGTTCGCGGGAATACCTGCGGCCGCTCTGCCAGCGCTTCGAAGACCGCATACACACCTCCAGCGAGGTCACCCACATCAACCGGAATCCCAACGGCGTTGACCTCGCCCTGCGCGATGGCCGCAGCTTCCGCTTCGATCAGGTGGTGGTGGCGGCACACTCCGACCAGGCCCTGCGCATGCTCGCCGACCCGTCGGAGGAGGAAAAGGCCATCCTCGGTGCACTGCCCTACCAGAACAACGAGGTGGTGCTGCACACCGACGTCCGCCTGCTGCCGCAGAACCGCAAAACCTGGTCGAGCTGGAATTACCGCCTGGGCGTGGATTCGGGGCGAGCCGTGGTAACCTACAACATGAATATCCTGCAGGGACTCAACGCGCCGGAGACCTTTTGCGTGACGCTGAACGACACTGCCTCCATCAACCCGAACCGCATCCTCGGCACGTTCAACTATGCCCACCCGGTGTTTTCGCTGGCGGGTATCAAGGCTCAACAGCGCTGGCAGGAGATCAATGGCACACGCAATACCTGGTATTGCGGCGCCTACTGGCACAATGGCTTCCACGAAGATGGCGTCGTCAGCGCACTGCGCGTGGCGGACGGCATCAACCAGGCGGCCAAGGCCGCGGCGTGAAGTCCAGGCTGTACCAAGGCACGCTGCGCCACCGCCGCTTCCTGCCCCGTGAGCACGCCTTCAGCTATGGCGTCTTCATGCCCTGGATATGCCTGGACGAACTGCCCCAGCTGTTTGCCAAACGCTGGCTGTGGTCCAGTACGCGCTGGGCGCCGGCACGTTTCCTGCGCAGCGACTTTCTCGGTGACCCCGCAATACCGCTCGCAGAGGAGGTGCGACGCCGCATCCGCGAAGAAACCGGTGAGGAGCACACCGGGCCCATCTACCTGCTCGCCAACCTGCGCTACTTCGGTTACCAGATCAACCCGATCGCCTGCTACTACTGCTTCAGTGACGACGAAAGTCGCCTCGAGTTTCTGGTGGCAGAGGTCACCAACACGCCCTGGGATGAGCGCCACAGCTACGTGCTGCGAGGCCCCGAGAGCGGCGGCTGGCTGCAACATACCTTCGACAAGGCCATGCATGTGTCGCCCTTCAACCCGATGGACATGCGCTACGTGTGGCGCAGCAACACGCCGGGCGAGCGCCTGTCGATCTACCTGGCGACGGACACTGACGAGGGGCGCATTTTCGAGGCCAATCTCACCCTGCGCGCGCGGCCCATGACCGGACGCAACCTGAACCGCATTCTCTGGCGCCATCCACTGATGACACTCAAGGTGGCCCTGGGTATTTACTGGCAGGCACTGCGCCTGTTTATCAAAGGGGTGCCGGTGCACAACCACCCCGGATCGAGACCTTCTGGAGCGTGATATGAACGACATGAGTGTCAGCCAGGTGCGGCTGCAAACCAAGGCCGGAAAACGCTGGTCCAACCATCACCTGGCGCGCAAGCTGCTCTTGCGGGTACTTGGCAACTTCACGGTGGGCAGCCTCACCCTGCATGACGGCGGCGAGACGTTCCGTGTCGGCAGCTCACGGCGCGATGGCGAACCCCATGCCGAGGTGACCGTGCACAACCCCGCGGTGTACGGCAAACTGCTTTCCGGCGGCACGATTGGTTCAGGCGAGGCCTACATCGAGGGCGACTGGTCGACCCCCGACCTGACCACGGTCACGCGCCTGTTCAGCGCCAACATGCTCACCATGGAAGCCATGGAACGCGGCCAGTCCTGGCTGGTGCGGCTGGGCCTGAAGCTCGCCCACGGCATGAACCGCAATACGCACTCCGGTTCACGCCGGAACATCGCGGCACACTATGATCTGGGCAACGATTTCTTCCGCCTGTTTCTCGACCCCACCATGATGTACTCCTCCGCGCTCTTCCCCAGCGCTGACAGCTCGCTGGAAGAAGCATCCCTGGCAAAACTCGACGAGATCTGCCAGCAGCTGGAACTCAGCCCGGACGACCACCTGCTGGAAATCGGCACCGGCTGGGGCGGCATGGCGATTCACGCCGCGCAACGCTATGGCTGCCGGGTCACCACAACGACCATCTCCAGAGAGCAATTCAATTACACCTGCGAGCGCGTGGCCCAGCTGGGCCTGGGTGATCGGGTAACGGTGCTCTGCGAGGACTACCGCAACCTCACCGGACACTACGACAAACTGGTGTCCATCGAGATGATCGAGGCGGTGGGTCACCAGTTTTACGGCACCTACTTTGCGCGCTGCAGCGAACTGCTGAAACCCCACGGTAAAATGGTCATACAGGCGATCACCATCAGCGACCAGCGCTACCAGCAGGCGCGGGATACCGTCGACTTCATCAAGCGTTTCATCTTCCCGGGCGGCTGCCTGCCGTCCATTGCTGTGATCGCCAACCACCTGGCCCGCGATACTGACATGCAGATGGTGCACCTGCGCGACATCACCCTGGACTACGCACGCACCCTGGCCGCCTGGCGCGAGCGCTTTATTGCGCAGCTGGACGCCGTGCGCCGACAGGGCTTTGACGACCAGTTCATCCGCATGTGGGAGTTTTACCTCTGCTACTGCGAGGGCGGCTTCCGCGAGCGGATTATCGGCACGGTGCAACTCGCCTTTGCCAAGCCCGGCTATCGTCCGCTGGCTGTCACCGGGTAGCTCGTGTAGTCCCACCAGGGCGGCAGCAATGCCCGCCAGACAGGGTCGGCATAGCGCGCATCAACCAGCAGTGCCTTGCCGCGGTCGCTTCCGGTGCGCACCACACGGCCCAGCGCCTGGCTGACCTTCTGCGCCGCCGGGTACTGGTAGGCGTAGGCAAAGCCGTTCCCGTAGCGGCTGCCGAACAGCTGCCGCAGCTGCTCGTTGCCGGCACTCACCTGTGGCAGGCCAACACCCACGATCACCACACTGTGCAGTTCGTCGCCGGGCAGGTCGATACCCTCGCCGAAGGCACCGCCGAGCACACAGAACGCCGCCACATCCCGCGCCTGCTGCAGCAACGACAACAGGTCCGGGCCACCCGCCCCACTCCGGCCCTGCACCCAGCGCTGGCGGCCCGCCGGCCAACCCTGCTCCAGCATCTGCTGCAGGCAGTCCTCCAGGTAGCGGTACGAAGGGAAATACAGCAAACAGTTGCCCGGCACACTCTCCAGCCATTGCCGCAGCAGGGTGGCCAGCACCGGCAAACTTGCGGCACGCTGCTGCAGGCGGGTATCCACATGCGAGGCAATCTGCACCTGCAGCTGGTCCCGGGTGAACGGGGAGGGCGCGCACCAGGCCACCGCCGCGGGCGTCAGACCCAGGGTATCCAGTGCCCACTGCTGCGGGCTGAGCGTGGCGGAGAACACGACCAGCGCATGCATCGCCTGGTGACGCTGCGCCAGCAATCGCGAGGGCTCCAGGCAATGCACACGCAGTACCAAGCCCTGGGGGCCAGCGCCCCGCTCAAGCTCCAGCCGGAACTCGCCACCCCAGCATTCCAGCAAGCGCTGCCACTGCAGCGCGACAAAATACAGGTCGCGCAGGGCAGGGCGGGCCTGCAACACAAACGCGTCCAACGCCTGCGCTGCATTCACCGCCTCCACACACTCTGCCAGCGCCCTGCCGAGCGACTCTGGCACGTCCGTCAGCCAATGGCTGGCGGACACCCACCCCTCCAGTTTCAACAGCGCCAGCAACTGGCGATTGAGCCGTTCCAGCGCGCGTCGCAGGTCCCCGGAGGCCTCGCGACGCGCCGCCATTACCAGCGCCTTGGGCAGCTCGGCTCCGTACATGCCGCGCGCCCGGTCGGGCAGGCCGTGCGCCTCGTCCAGCAATACTGTCCAGCGTCCACCGGCGGCGGTCAGGTGCTCGGCGAGGTTTGCGGTGGGGCTGAACACGTGGTGGACATCGGCAACAATGACATCCACCCAGGGCACCAGGTCCAGGCTGAGCTGGTAGGGGCATACCGAGTGACGCCCGGCAATCGCAGCCAGCGCCTCGCGCCCCAGCAGTGGCGCCTGCAGCGCTTCCTCGAGGGCGGCGGGCAGACGGTCGTAGTAGCCGCGGGCGTAGGGGCAATCCTCTCCGTGGCAGGCTTTTCCCGGCGCCAGGCAGGCCTGCTCCCTGGCCGTGAGGCTGAGCGCGTTGCCACCATAGCCCGCGCTCACGAAGCGCTGCATGGCCTGCTCCGCGGCGCGGCGCCCACTGATACGGGTCGTCGCAAAGACCACGCTGTCATGGCGGCCTGTACCCAGAGCCTTGAGGGCGGGGTACAGCACGGCGGCGGTCTTGCCGATGCCAGTGGGCGCCTCCAGCAGCAGCTGACCGGCCTGGTGAATGCACTTGTACACACGCTCGGAAAGTTCGCGCTGGCCAGCCCTGAACTGCGCGTGGGGGAACGCCAGCGCCGTGAGACTGGCATCGCGCCGCAGGCGTCGCTGCGCCACCTGTGCCAGCCACTGGCTGTAGCGCAGGAGGGTATCCTGCAGGAAGTCATCCAGCTCTTCGCGACTGTAATCCTGCCGCAGCGGGTGCTCCTCGTCCGTATCCAGCTGCAGCCAGGTCAGCTGTACCGCCAACCCGGGCAAATCTTCGCTGGCTGCAATCAAGGCCGCATACAGCCTGCCCTGGGCCAGATGAAGACGCGTAACCGCAGGTGGGATGCGGGACGGGTCAATGCGGCAGGTCTTGATTTCCTCCACCAGCCCCTGCTCGCTGTCGTAACCATCCGCACGGCCGGACACCACCAGCGCCGGCAGCGCTGCTGCACCCTGCCAGGCGAGCTGTACGGAAAACTCCGCGCGGTAGCTGGCTGGACGGCGACGGTAGATGCGCTGGTGCCCCTCAATTCCCTGCTGGCCCGTGGGAGAAGGCGTGAAGCGGTGGTCGATGTCACCGCTGCGGTGACAGAACAGCGCCAGCTCGCGCACGGTCACGCGGTGCTCAGCCATCAGTCCACACCACCCGCGCCACCTTCGCCGGTATACCCTGATCCCCGAAGAACTGCAGCCAGCGCCGTTGGCTGTGCTGCAACTGGTCGCCCGGACCTTTCACCTCCACCAGGCAATAGGCGCCCGGGCCGTCGCCGAGGGCGATGAGGTCGGGGAAGCCGCGCCGGTTTTCACCCGGGTCGAACAGGATACGCTCCCAAACCGCAAGCAGGTGCTCCCGCGGTATGCAGGCTGTGACCCGGGCCAGAAAATCGGCGTGCAGCAACGGCCAGCTGACCCAGCGACACTGATAACCCGCGTAGCGCTGCAGCGCAGCCTGCAACTCGGCAGCGAGATCACCCGTGGCCAGCTCGCGCAGGCGGCGCGTCAGTGCTGCCTCCCTGCGGGTGCGAAATCCGGCCTGGTACATGTCTGCGGGCACGGCCTGAAAGGGGTTGTGGAAAGCGCCGGGCACCGGTGCAAAAATCTGCTCCCAGAAGGCAAGCCCGAACAGGCTGTTGAACAGGCTGTTCTCCACATAGTGCACCGAGTCCCACTCGCCATCGGCGAGGTGCTCGGCCACCGCGATCTCTACCCGCGTCTCTGTCTGCGGCAACGCCAGGTCCAGCATCGGCACCGCCTGACGCCTGCGCGGAGTCGGGGGCACACCCAGTTGGCGCTGCAGCCGTGGCAGAATGCGCCGGGCCGCATCGCGTTCCTCTTCACACCAGGGGCTTTGCAACAGCTCCGTACACGCGTCCTGCGCCTCCTGCCAGCATCCGCGCTGCTCCAGCACACGGACGTGGCGTTCCCGCGCCGGGTGCAACTGGCTGCGCTGGTAGAGACGCCCAGCCAGCGTCCAGTCGCCGCTGCGCTCCAGATTGCGCCCCAGCCGATTGCACAGCAGCCAGTAGCGTCGCTCGCTGGTGGCGTGGCGCGGTGGGGTGTCGAGCAATGCCTCAGCCAGTGCGGTGAAGTCCTCCGCCGCGCCGGCCTGCTCCAGCAGCCAGTGCCTGTCTGCCAGTTCGCCCAGTTGCCGGTACTCGTCCACCGACTCGCGGCAGGGAAAACGTCGCTGCGCACGGGTCAGTGCGTAGGGATAATAGCGGTTGATGCCCAGGTCGCTGAGCACGAAGTCGGTAAGCGTTTGTCGCCGGTTGCCGAAGAACAGCAACTGAAACAGGCCGACCGTATCCACACCCAGCGGGGCAACCAGGCGCTCGCCGGTCGCTGCACACAGCGCCTGCAGCACATCGGCCACCGGCTCGGCCAGCGCCTCCACCGCCGCCACCCATTGCGCCTTGCTGCGCTGTGCCGCTGCGGGCAAGCGATCCCGGAAGGTGCGGCGCCACTCGGGCAGTGTGAACAGGCGGTCCAGGTCCTGCACCTGCAGCGACTCCTCGCTGGCTTCCTGCGGCAACAGCAGCAGGTCGAGTGCGTGCAGTTCCGCCAGCGGCGCCTCAACCGCCCCGATTTCCGGATAATCCAGCCTGTTCATACGGAACCACGGCCCTACGCGAGAAACCAGCCGCACATACAGGCACTGCGCCGGTTCCGAAGCCGCTCGCCACTGTGCCAGCCAGGCCTGCTCTTCGGGCTGCAACAGATCGCCGTAGAGCGCTTCTACCGTATCGCACAGGTGCTGGAAGTTGTCGCGGTAATAGCGGGGCGCCAATACCGGGGGCTCGGGCGTGGCCACTGTGGCCTACGCCTCGCGGGGCGCGGTGTTGCCGCCCGCCTGCTGCAGCAGCACGCCGGGGATGATCAGGGCCAGCCCGACCAGCGTCGCCGGGTGGATGGTCTCCTCGAGCACCGTCGCGATAAAGACCAGCGAAAACAGCGGCGACAGGAAGATCAGGTTGCCGATCCGCGCCACGGAACTGGTCAGGCGCAGGGCGCTGGACCAGAGCGCAAAGGTAATTCCCATCTCGAACAGGCCCACATACAGGGCGGCCAGCAGCCCGGTGGTACCGCCCGTCGAGAGGGTTGAAAACAGACCGCAGACCAGCCATGCGGCCGGCGTAGCCAGCAGGAAATTCAGGCACAGGCTGACCAGCGGGTCGCCCTCGTTGCGGGTATTGAGAATCCAGTACAGCGCCCAGACCAGAGTACTGCCCAGCGCCAGCCCCACCCCGGGCAGGCTGCTGAACTGCAGGGAAAAGGGCTGGCCCTGGGTGGCGATAATCACCACGCCGCTATAGCCGAGAGCCACCGCGAGCAGATCCCGGCGTCCCAGCCGCTGCCCGAGCAGCGGCACCGCCAGCAGGGCCAGTGTGATGGCCCAGGTGTAATTGATGGTCTGTGCCTGCTGCGCCGGCAACAGCGCGTAGGCATGCAGCAGCACCAGGTAGTAGAGCAGCGGGTTGATCGCCGCCAACACCAGAAAATAGCCGGGTCGCTCGCGCAGCGAGCGCCACAGTTGCCGCTGCCGACCCTGCCAGCAGACGATCGCCAACAGCGCCAGCGCGGAGGCGGACACCGACCAGGCGACCAGCTGGAACACATCCAGCTCACGCAGGGCGAGCTTGAAGGCCGTGGCCGCGGTGGACCACAGCAGCACCGCGCTCAGCCCCAGATAGAGCGCCTTGCGATCGTTCCTCAGCACCGTATTGCCATCGCTGTAATCCCCCTGCCCGCGTTGTCCGCACTGTACCCGGGCCCTAGTTTAAGGCATTCTTCAGCCCTGATGACGCCTGATCAGTGCCTGCCGCAGCAACACGAGAGACCCCTTGAGCGACCAGCCCCCTGACTATCGCCCGCTGACTACCGGCCTTGCGCTGGCGCCAGTGGTCTTCCTGACCCTGCTGTTGGCGGCCTCGGTCTATCTGTTCGGCGCGGACTCCTCCTACGGCGCCAACCAGATCGCGCTGCTGCTCGCGGCCTGCGTGGCGGCGCTGGTCGGCAAGCGTATCGGACTCACCTGGCACGCGACCCAGGAAGGCATTATCCACGGTATTTCCGTGGGCTTGGGGCCAACGCTGATCCTGCTGTCGGTAGGCATGCTGATCGGCACCTGGATTCTGTCGGGCACCGTGCCCGCCATGATCTACTATGGCGTGGAGATACTCAATCCATCGGTGTTCTACGCCGCCAGCGCAGCCATCTGCGCCATCGTGGCGGTGAGTATCGGCAGCTCCTGGACCGTTGCGGGCACCCTGGGTATCGGGCTCATGGGTATCGCCGGCAGCTTCGGCCTGTCACCGGCCATCACGGCGGGCGCCATCGTGTCCGGCGCCTACTTTGGCGACAAACTGTCCCCCATGTCCGACACCACCAACCTCGCGGCGGCGGCCACCGGGGTAGACCTGTTCGACCACATTCGCCACATGCTGTGGACCACCGTGCCCGGTTTTGCGCTGGCACTGCTGGCCTTCCTGCTGATCGGCGGCGGCGAGGCCGCAACCCCCGAGGAGATCGCCGCACTGCAGAAGAGCCTGATGCAGGAATTCAACATCGGCTGGCACCTGCTGCTGCCGCTGGTGCTGATGCTGGGACTGATTTACAAACGCTTTCCGGCGTTTCCCTCCATCGTGGTCAGCGCCCTTGCAGGCGCTGTTTTCGCGGTGCTGTTCCAGCCACAGGCGGTGCGCGAACTCGCGGGAGCCGCGGGAGAGCTCCACCCGGCCGCGCTGCTGCTGAAAGGGGTATGGATCAGCCTGTTCGACGGTTACGTGGCCAACAGCGGCAACAGCTTTCTCGACGATCTGCTGAGCAAGGGCGGCATGAGCAGTATGCTCAATACGGTGTGGCTGATTATCTGTGCGCTGGCGTTTGGCGGCGTGCTGGAGCGCACCGGCATCCTCGATCACCTGCTGCGCAAGATACTGCAGCGGGTGCACAGCGCGGCAGGCCTGGTGGGCGCCACGGTCGGCACCTGCATCGCCACCAACGTGCTGGCGGCAGACCAGTTCATATCCGTTGCCCTGCCCGGACGCATGTTCCGCGATGAATATGCCCGTCGCGGGCTGTCGCGGCTCAATCTGTCGCGCACACTGGAAGACTCCGCCACGCTGACCTCAGCGCTGATTCCCTGGAATACCTGCGGTGCCTACATGTCCGCGACACTGGGCGTGGCCACGCTGAGCTACGCACCGTTTGCCTTTTTCAACCTGCTATGTCCGCTGCTGGCCATCGCCTACGCGTTCTTCCACTTCGCGCAGAAGCCGCTGGAGCCGGACACAGCGCTCAGCCCCGGCCAGGCCGTGTAGCATGGCCGCACTGACCTGGGACTATCCACAGCCCTTCACGCTCGAGACCGAGGTGGGCGCTGCCGATATCGATGGCCTGCAACACACCAACAACACGGTGTATGTGAAATGGTGTGAGCAGGTGGCCTGGGCCCATTCGGTGCACCTGGGGCTGGACCTGGACAGCTATCGCCGGCTGGACCGGGCGATGGCCATTACCCACAGCGAATATGACTACCTGCAAGCATCGCGCGAAGGCGATGCGCTGATTGCCGGCACCTGGATCGTGGGCTGGGACCGCCGGCTGACCATGGAGCGCCGCTTCCAGATTCAACGGCCGGCCGACGGCGTCACGCTACTGCGCGGCATGATGCGTTTTGCCTGTATCGAGATCAGCACCGGGCGGCCGCGACGCATGCCGCCCGAATTTATCGCTGGCTACGGCCCGGCGGTCTGCCCGCCGGCCTCAGCTACGTTCCCAGGAAAAGGCCAGTAGGCGCCGGATATCCGTCTCGCCGCTGGCCAGCATCAGCAAGCGATCCAGCCCCAGCGCAACGCCACTGGCGGCCGGCAGGCCGTGCGCCAGAGCCGCAAGCAAAGCCTCGTCCAGCGGCCGCGGCGACTGCCCCCGGGCCTCACGCTGTCGGTTGTCTGCCTCGAAACGGGCACGCTGCTCGGCGGCATCAGCCAGTTCATGGTAGCCATTCGCCACTTCCACCCCATCGATGTACAACTCGAAGCGCTCGCCAACACGGTGTCCGTCGCGCTGCGCCAGCCGCGACAGGGCCGCCTGGCTGGCCGGATAGTCGTAGAGGAAGCACAGGCCCTGCCCGGCCAGCCAGGGCTCCACACCGTGGGTCAATAGCAGGTCCAGCCAGAGATCGCGCCCACCCGTCAGGGTGCCCGGGTCGGTCAGCTGCCGCGCAGCGCGCTGCAACTCGGCAATTTCAGCGGTGAACGGGTCCAGCTGCAGGCTGCGCTGGAACGCCTCGCGGTAGCTGAATGCCTGCCAGGGCCGCGCGCCAAGGCAGCTGCACACCAGCGCCGCCACCTCGGCCATGAGGCCGTGATGATCCATGCCCGGGCGGTACCACTCCAGCAGGGTGAACTCAGGGTTGTGGCGGTGCCCGGCTTCGCCGTCGCGAAACGCCTTGCAGATCTGGTAGATCGGCCCGCTGCCAGCGGCCAGCAAGCGTTTCATGGCGTACTCGGGGGATGTTTGCAGGTAGCGCGGAGCCGCCGCCAGGGACTGCCCCTCACGCACTACCAGGGGTTCAATTGCGGGGTCGGTAATACCCCGGGAACACAGCAGTGGTGTCTCGACTTCAAGCACGCCCCGGGCGGCAAAGAAGTCGCGAATCGTTGCCAACAGCGCTGCGCGCTGCCGCAGCTGCGCCAGCGTCGCCCCGGGACGCCAGTCACTCACGGGCTACGGCTGCGGGGGGAACCTACTTGCTGACCCGGTTCTGGTACTCGCCGGTGCGGGTATCAACGCGAACCACTTCACCGGTGGTGACGAACAGCGGCACCTTGACCACAGCGCCGGTGCTGAGCTTGGCCGGTTTGCTGCCGCCCTGCGCGGTATCGCCCTTGAGGCCGGGGTCGGTTTCCACGATCTCCAGCTCGACAAAATTGGCCGGCGCAACCGACAGCGGTGAACCGTTGTACAGCGTGACCTCGCAGCTGTCCTGCTCCTTCAGCCAGAGGTAGGAATCGCCCACGGCCTTGGCATCGGCCTGGTGCTGCTCGAAGGTGTCCGGCTCCATGAAATACCAGAACTCGCCATCGGTGTAGAGGTATTCCATGGTGCGGTCCATGACGTCGGCGCCTTCCAGGCTTTCGCCGGATTTGAAGGTGCGTTCCCAGACGCGGCCGGTCTTCAGGTTGCGCATGCGCACGCGGTTGAAGGCCTGGCCTTTGCCCGGCTTCACAAACTCGTTCTCGAGAATGCTGCAGGGGTCGCCGTCCAGCATGACCTTGAGGCCGGGACGGAACTCGTTGGTAGAAAAATTCGCCATGACAGGTATCACACTACTGAAAAATTTGCCGGCAATCATACCGTACCCGGCCGCCTACGGCGATATTGCAGTGGCGATTAACGCCTCGTATGGGCTACTCTTGGTCACGTTTACCAGCAAACAAGGATGGGCGTGATGGGAGGCCAGGGGCATGAGTGACAAGGCACCCGTAAAACTGCGTATACCGCGCCAGGACCTGACCACGTTCAGCTATTTTCCGCTGACCGGCGCGGATGCTGCGCAATGGGCCGCGGGTCTGCCGGTCACCAGCGCCCGCGAAGTCGCACAGACACTGGCCTCCCTCCTCGGCGAGCTGAACCGGGTTGCCCTGCCCGCCGCCGAACGCTACGCCATTCTCGAAGCCATCCGGCCGAATATGAACGTCGCCGTTGCCAGCCTCACGCGCAAGGTCATCAACCAGCCACTGGTCATGCCGGAAGAGCCGCGCCAGCTGGCGGAGATAGCCGATCAGCTGCTGGGCCTGTCCAGCACCGCCTATACCCTGGTGGCCGTGCACGCCCTCCGCGACCGCGACACCATGGCCGGGGTCAATCCGGCGCGCCTGATGTGTGAGGCCCTGCAGCGGGCCATCAACCTCACCGCGGGGAAGATATTCCAGCATTTCCTGCTGTACCAGCCCGGCGAAAGCCGCGCGTGGCAAACCCTGCACCAGCTCTACCACCTGGCCGAGCGGCAGCACCTGACACGCCTGCGGGTGGACGACGGAGACAGCGGCACCACCACCGTCGAAGCCACCTGGCTGCGCCCACTGCTGCTATCCTGCTGCAAACCCAACCAGGTTCGCCAGGGCGACCTGATCGCCATGTTCCGCTGCCTGCTGGAATGGGGCGGCGAGGCGGAGGTCAGCGAACATGAAGACGCCCTGTTTGCCGTTGACCTGGACGCCGACCAGCCGCCGACCTACGCCAAGAGCCCGCGGTTTGCCGACAATCCCCCGGGCCTGCGCCGGGTAGACACCAGTGCGCTGGTGGTGCAGCTGCGCGCCATCGCCGCGGAGTCCGAGGAAAACGGCCGCCGGGATGTGGTGTTCGACAAGGACACCCGGCTGCACCACCACACCCTGCTGCACATGATCGAGGCGCTTTCCTCCGTCAGCATGCGCAACTTCCATCGCACGCCGGTGCAGCAGACCCTGCATGTAACGCTGGGGCTCAGCAATGCGCACTACTTTTCCGCCGGCAAGCTGAACTTTGCCGAGGTTCTGCACGGCAAGGGCTACCAACCACCGCCGGGGGAACGCGTCAGCAGCAACCCTTTCCTGGTGGAGCAGAAGCGTCGCGACCCCTGGGTGGAAGCCACCCCCGACGACATTTTCAGCGGCGAGGAACAGGCGCAGCCCGACGACCCTGCGGCGGGTAGTGACATTGCCGTTGACGCCCGCACGCGGGCGGCCCTGCTGCGGGAGGATGACAGCGGCCCGCAGCAGGACGAGGAGCGCTTCCGCGAATACACCATCAAGTCCATCAACGCCAGTCCGGGGGGGTATTGCCTGGCCTGGGAAGAGACGCCGCCCGGGATCATTCGCAGCGGCGACCTGCTCTGCGTGCGCGAGGAGGACCACCCCAACTGGGTGCTGGCCACCATTCGCTGGGTAAGCCATCTCGAGGGCAAGAGCACGCTGATCGGGGTGGAACTGTTGAGCCCCGGGGCCGAACCCTGGGGCGCCCGCATACACGCAGAGACCGGGCTCTCCGAGCCCATCCGCGTGCTGTTGCTGCCGGAAATCAAACTGGTAGCGCAGCCGCCTACCCTGATCACGCCACGCAGCGGCTTTCGCGAAGGCCAGGGACTGACACTGTTGCGGGAAGGCAGCACGCGCGATGTGCGCCTGCAGCGTCTGGTGGCGACGACCGGTGCCTACAGCCAGTTCGAGTTCCGGGAAACCGCCGCGCGCGCCGCGGCGAAAGTCAAAACGGAGCGTGAGCTGCCGGCCTCGCCGTTTCGGTCAATCTGGTCGGATATCTGACGCCGAAGCCGGCTGATAGCGGTCGGAGATACCCAGCAAGTAGAGAATGGCGTCCAGGCCAAGAGTGGATATGGACTGCTCGGCGGACTGCTGCACCAGCGGTTTGGCGCGAAACGCAATGCCCAGCCCGGCGATACTGAGCATGGGCAGGTCATTGGCCCCGTCACCGACCGCAATCACCTGCTGCAGGTCAATCCCCTCGCGGCTCGCCAGCTGGCGCAGCAGCGCCGCCTTGCGTTCGCCGTCGACAATCACGCCGCTGACGTTGCCCGTGACCACGCCCTGGGCGATTTCCAGCTCGTTGGCGTGCACATAATCAATGCCCAGCTGCCGCTGCAGCCAGTGGGCAAAATAGGTAAAGCCCCCCGAAAGAATCGCGGTCCGGTAGCCCAGCGCGCGCAGGGTACTGATGAGGTGCCGCGCGCCCTCGGTGATGCGCAGGTTCGCCGCAACCTCCTGCAGCGCCGACTCAGGCAAGCCCTTGAGCAGGGCGACCCGCTCGCGAAAGCTTGCCGCGAAATCCAGTTCGCCCCGCATGGCGCGCTCGGTGATGGCGCTCACCTGCTCGCCCACGCCCGCCAGGCGTGCCAGCTCGTCGATAACCTCGGCCTCAATGAGCGTGGAGTCCATATCGAAGGCAACCAGTCGCCGATTGCGGCGATACATGGTGTCTTCCTGAAATGCGAGATCCACTTCCAGGGCACTGGCAACTTCCAGCAGCTCGCGGCGAAAGGCGGCCACATCGGGCACGCTGCCGCGCAGTGAAAACTCCACACAGGCCTTGCTCAGTGGTGGCAGCTCTCCCAGAGGAATACGCCCGGAGAGGCGAGAAATACCGTCGATACCGAGGCCGTGACGAGCGAAAACCCCGCTGACCCGGGCCAGCTGGTCGGCGGTGATCTTGCGCGCCAACAGCGTGGTGATATAGCGGGCGCGCCCCTGGGCCGCGACCCAGTCCCCGTAGCTCTCCGCAGTCACCTGCTGCCAGCGCAGTTGCAACTGCTGCCGGGCGGCAAAGCCCTGCAGCGCGTGCTCGATAGCGCTGTGCGGCGCAGCGGCGGGAATCTCCAGCAGCAGCCCCATGGACAGGGTGGCGTGAATCACTGCCTGGCCGATGTCCAGCACATTCACCGAATGCTCGGCGAGCAACCCGGTAACCCCGGCGGTAATGCCCGGTTTATCCGCGCCGGAAAGGGTGATAAGGACAATATCGTTCACGGGGTTGTGGGTCCGGCTGGCTGCAAAGGGCCGTATTCTAACCCTGCGCCGGTTGCGGCGAAACCGCTGCGCGCAGCGGGCGCAGCCTTGGTTTATACTCGCCGCTTTACCGACAGGGAAGCCACAGGGCGTGAGCAATCGATTCCGCGACGCAAGCTTAAGCCATCAGCTGGCGCTCATCGCCGGGCTCGGCTGCCTGCTGATCAGCCTGGCACTGGTGGCCCTTGCTGCCACCTCCAGTCGCCACATGCAGAAAGTGCAGCAGGCGGAGTTCGGCGATGCGCTGGCCCAGCAGATCGCGCGGCGTATCGGGGTCGCGCTGGAAACCGGCGACCTGCTCAACGTTGCCGCATCGCTGCACCGTTTTGTTGAGTCGTCCTCCGCCGGCAGGGTCGCCATCTTCGATGTGGAGGGGCGCCCTCTCGGTGAAGCGGGCCATGTCGACGGCGAGTACCTCACCGACTACCGGGCACCCGTGATGATCGGCCCGGACATTGCGGGCGAGGTCGTCATTACCCTGAGCACTGCCGTCGCCGAAACTGCCCGCATACGCTTTCTGTTGAGCCTGTTCGGGCTTGCCATCGTGCTGAGCCTGATCGTCTATGCAGCAGCGCGCAAGGCGGCGCTGGAGTTTCTCGCCAGCCGGCTGCAGCGGCAGGCACGCAGCCTGGCGCTGGAAGAAAACAGCAAGGCGGCACTGCCCGCCAATGAGCTGCTGCAATTGCAGCACCACATCAATGCACTGCCCATGGAGTTGCTGCGCGCGCGCAGCAGCAGCGGGCCGAACCCCGCCAACTACCGGGATACCGCGGTGCTCTACCTGCACCTGATCAGCCTCGCGGATTACATCGACACGCTGGACGAAAGCTCGCTGCACCGCTACACCGACCGCCTGCACCAGATAGTCTACGCCGCCGCCGGCTTCTACGGCGGCCACCTGCAGGTGGTGCGGCAGTTTGGCCTGGCCGTGTTCTTCAGCGGCAATACCAGCGGCGGCAGCGCGGCCTTTCGGGCCAGCTGCTGCGCCTGGCTGGTGCGCAGCATCAGCAAGGCGGTGGAAAAGAAGATGAGCCTGTCGCTGGGCATGGCCATGGCGGTCGCCCAGAGTGAGTTGGGGCGCGGCGATGAAACCGACATATATCCGGGGCTGTACATCCAGTCCACCCTGGACGAACTGCAGACGTTGTGCGCCAGCAAGCCGCCGCAGGTGATGCTGTCACCGGGTGTCTGCGAGGATATCGACGTCAGCAGCCGCCTGGAGCAACGCCCCAGCGAGCTCGGCGACTACGCGATTCTGGAGGAATTCCTGAACCCCTGGGACGACCTGCTGGAGCGACAGCTGCGGCTGACCCTGAAGCGCCTCGGGGAGCCGCTCTGATCCACGCCGCGACTCACCAGAGGCCGCGCCCACCATCAATGGTGTGGTCGGCGCCGGTGATATAGCTGGCCTCATCCGAGGCCAGGAACAGGACGAGGGCGGATATCTCATCCAGGCGTGCCGGACGCTGCAGCGGAATGGCCTGCATCTGCTCCGGTGTGCCGCCGGAGAACATGCCGGTATCCGCCACTGCGCCCGGCAGTACCGCGTTCACCCGGATCCCGGCCGGCCCGAGGTCGTAGGCCGCGGATTTGGTCAGTCCGCGCACCGCCGCCTTGGAGGCGCCGTAGATCGCCATGGTGGGTATCCCGCGGATGCCCGCAAGCGATGACAGGTTGACGATGGCGCCACCGCCGCCCTGCGCCTTCATCACCGGCGCAACCTTGCTGATGCCCAGCCAGCTGCCGAAGACATTGACCTCCAGCAACCGGCGCACCCGCTCCGGTTCCACCTCATCGACGGGGCAGGAGAAGAACAGCGCCGCATTGTTGACCAGCACATCAATGCGCCCGAAGCGCGTTGTCGCGGTGGCCACCACGGTGTCCCAGTCTGTTTCGCTGGACACGTCCTGTCGCACAAAGCAGGCCTGCGGACCGAGTTCCGAGGCCAGCGCCGCGCCGGCCTCTTCCTGCACATCGGTGAAGACCACGTTCGCGCCCTCACCCACGAAGCGACGCACATGATTGGCACCCATGCCCTGGGCAGCGCCGGTGACAATGACGGTTTTGCCGTTGAATCGCTGCATTGGCTCTACTCACTCAACAAGGGAGAGACCAGCATAGCGGCGCTGGGCGCCGCTGTGATCCCCCATTCAGACGATACCGGGAGAACCCCTACGCCGCAGCGGACGGTGCCAGCATCTCTCCCGGTCGGGCGGGTGTGCTTTTCTGCCCGTCAAAGGTCACTTCGCCATTAACCATGGTCATGCGCACCGGTGCCGGGTCGCGGCTCCAGCGCCAGGTGAAGCCACCCTTGCCGTCGGGCACGTCGTAGACCCGCTTCATCTCGCGCTCCTGCACCTCATCGAGGTTGAAGACCGTAAGGTCGGCGCGCTTGCCCGCCTGGAGTACCCCGCGATCGTGGAAACCGAAATGGCTGGCCAGTTTGCCGGTCTGGATGTGCACCGCTTCCTCCACCGAAAGGTCACCGGAGCGCACGAAATCGGTGAACAGTTTGACGTTCTCACCGCCGCCGCAGAGCATCTGGCCGTGCGCGCCGGCATCACTGATGTTGCCCACGGAGTAGGGGTCGCGCATCAGGCGCAGCACCATCTCGCGATCGCACTCAAAGGGCGGCATGGTCACGGTAGACTGCAGACCATTGGCCAGCAGCCACTCCGCCATGGCGTCGGAGGGATGGGGCGCGCCGATCTGGGCCTGGTACTCGCCCAGCGTGAGGTGCGTGGGCCCGACACCGTTGTCCGAATTCATCAGCAACAGGTGGGCGGCACGCCCTTCGGGGAAGGGCGAGAACTCGAAGGTCTTGGTATCCCAGGACTCGCGGGCGCGCTCGCGCCAGCTCGGGTCGCGCAGCAGGGCTGCCTTGGCCTCATCCCCTTCGGCGGTCACGACTTCATGCCACACGTAGTCATTGGATTGGGCGAAGATCAGCGAGCTCTGCACACTCATCGTGGAGGTGACGGCGATGTGGGCAAAGCCCGTCCAGAAATCACGACCCTCCTGCTTGAACTGTTCGTGCAGCTCCACCAGCGGCGCCTGTATGCCCATCATGTCGCGCTGGAACACCAGGGTGGGCAGGCCAGCCCACTGCACGCGCAACGGCATGCCTTCGGACAGGCGCGCAATGCGACGCATGGTGTCCGGTGCAGTCATGTTGCGGAAGGTATCGACAATCACCTGCAAGGTGGCGCCGGGATGCCGGCTGATGACCGCCATCAGGGATTGCAGCTCGTGGTCATCGGCCTTCAGCGAGGGCACCGGGCGGTCCTGCCCGTCGTGATCAAAGAGATTGGTGGACATGCCCAGGGCGCCTGCAGCCAGGGCCTCGTCAAGCAGGCCGCACATCTGCTCCACTTCTGCCGGCGTGGCGGCCCGCTCCCAGGCCTGCAGGCCCATGACCGCCAGGCGCAGGGCGATATGCCCGCAGAACGCCGCATAGTTGGCAGGCATTTTCACATTGCGCACCATGGAGTCGCGGTACTCCGGCCAACTGCGCCAATCCCACGGCAGGGACTTGAGGAAAGGCTGTTCCGGGATGTCTTCAAAGAAGGAGAAGATGCCCACGACCTCGCGGCGCGCAGCTTCGTCGTCGGATACGGGCGCGATGGAGAAGCCGCAGTTGCCCATGATCACGGAGGTAACGCCATAGCCGGGCAGGGGGTCGAGCTCTTCATCCCACCACATGGCGCCGTCGAAGTGCGTGTGGCTTTCAATAAAACCGGGGCAGACGTAGCAGCCGGCGGCATCCACCACCGTCTCATCGGCGGCGGGCGCCAGCCCCGGCGCCACTTCGGCAATCACGCCGTTGTGCACGCGGACGTCGGCCGCGAAGCCGGCTGCACCTGTACCGTCGATGACGGTACCGTTTCGAATCAGTGTTTTGCTCATCGTGTCACCACCTCTGTCGTTTCTTATCGGATTGGGAGGGTCGCGGCCGAGCGATTACCGGGGCAACGTCGAGCGCGCTGGATCTGAGTCTAATTATTTTTAATAAGAGTTTCTATAATTATTTTGCCGCCTCTTCTTCCAATATGGCAATCAGGGAGCGAAAGCCGAGTTCCAGCACCTCCTCGCGCTGGACATCGGGCAGTGCACTGCCCACGGCCGCCAGCCATCCTGCGTCGGTAGTGTCGGCCGCCAGGGAGGGCGGCGCCAGCCGCCGCGCGGGTTCGGCAAAATCCTCGATGTAGATAAGACCCATCGCCTGGCTGGTCACCCAGGCCAGCAGCAGGGCCGAGCGGCGCTCGTCCAGCTGCAGTGACTGCAGCACACGCAGCAGCGGCGCAACGATGCGCTGGTAGGCCGGTGTCGCACGACCCTCGATGGAAATCATGCGCAGGGCAACCGGATAGCGCTGGCAGTGGTGAGCCAGGGCGCGCAACCAGGCCAGCAACTCATCCTGCCAGGGTGCCCCGGCCCGCATTGCCGGCATGCGGAACAGGCCGAAGGTATGGTCCGCCACGGATTGCAGCAGCTCGCTGGTGTTGGGAAAGTGGTTGTACAGGGACATCACTGGCACATTGAGACGGGCCGCCACGTCCGCCATGCTGACCTCGTCCGGAGCGGCATCCTCAAGCAGCAGCAGTACCGCTTCGATGACTTTCTCGCGGCTGATCTTGGCCGGACGACCGCGACGACGAGGGGTGGGAACGGGGCGTTTCACAGGCATAATCAGGGCCTCATCGAAGCGGCGGGAGCGCTGGCAATGCGGCTACTCCACCCGCATGCCGTCAACCTTCTGGAAGCCCCGCGGCAGCTTGTTGCCGCGCCGGCCGCGCTCGCCGCGGTAGTGTTCCAGTTCGCTGAACTTCAGCGTCAGGTGACGCTTGCCCGCCTGGATCACCAGCGACTGCGCTTCGTCGATCACCTGCACTGTCACCAGAAACTCCTCGCGCGCCTGGACCCGGGCTGACGGGATCCCGAGGATCTTGTTGCCCTTGCCGCGTGCCAGCTGGGGCAGGTCCGCCAGCGGGAACACCAGCAGGCGGCCTTCATTGGACAGCGCCGCCACCCAGGCGCCGTCATTCTCTGCCGGCACCGGGCAGGGCTGCAGAACACGCCCCCCCTTGGGCAGTGAAAGCAGGGCTTTCCCCGCACGGTTCTTGGTTTGCAGGTCCGAGTAGACCGCCACGAAGCCGTAGCCGGCATCACTCGCCAGCAGGAATCGCTGTTGCTCATCCGCCAGCAGCAGGCCTTCGAAGGTAGCGCCGGAGGGCGGGTTGATGCGCCCGGTCACCGGCTCACCCTGGCCACGCGCCGAGGGCAGATTGTGCGACGCCAGCGTGTAGGCGCGCCCCGTCGAGTCCAGTATCACGGTCGGCTGGTTGCTGCGGCCGCGGGCATCGAGCTTGAAACCATCCCCGGACTTGTAGCTCAGGCTACCTGCATCCACATCGTGGCCCTTCGCCGCGCGAATCCAACCTTTTTCCGAGAGCACCACGGTGATCGGGTCCGCGCTCATCAGCTCCAGTTCACTGAACGCGCGGGCCTCCTCGCGGGTCGCCAGCGGTGAGCGCCGCGCGTCGCCATACTGCTCGGCGGCCGCCTGCAGCTCCTTGCGAATCAGCGTTTTCAGGCGCGCCTCGCTGCCCAGGGTAAGCTGCAGGGCATCCCGCTCGGCGGCCAGCTCCTCCTGCTCGCCGCGGATTTTCATTTCCTCCAGCTTGGCCAGGTTGCGCAGCTTCAGCTCAAGGATCGATTCTGCCTGCGGATCGGTGAGGCCAAAACGCGCCATCAGGGCGGGCTTGGGCTTGTCCTCGGTGCGGATGATATGAATCACTTCATCGATATTCAGGTAGGCGATGAGATAGCCTTCCAGAATATGCAGGCGTTTGAGCACCCGCTCCAGCCGGTGCTCCAGACGCCGGCGCACAGTCGCGGTGCGGAAAGACAGCCATTCGCGCAGAATCCGTTCCAGCGATTTCACCGCAGGGCGGCCGTCGGTGCCGATCATGTTGAGGTTGACCCGGTAGGTCTTTTCCAGGTCGGTGGTCGCAAACAGGTGGCTCATCAGCGCTTCGGCATCCACCCGGTTCGAGCGCGGCACAATCACCAGTCGCGTCGGGTTCTCATGGTCTGACTCATCGCGCAGGTCGGCCACCATGGGCAGCTTGCGGGCCTGCATCTGTGCCGCAATCTGCTCCAGCACCCGGGAACCCGACACCTGGTAGGGCAGGGCACGGACGATGATGTCGCCGCCCTCGCGCTCCCAGACGGCGCGCATGCGCAGCCCGCCGCGGCCGGTTTCATACAGGGCGCGAATATCCTCCCGGGGGGTGATGATTTCGGCTTCAGTCGGGAAGTCGGGCGCCTGTACAAACTCGCAGAGGTCCGCCAGCGTGGCGCGCGGCGACTCCAGCAAATGCACGGCGGCATTCACCACTTCGCGCAGGTTGTGCGGCGGGATATCGGTCGCCATGCCCACCGCAATGCCGGTGGTGCCGTTGAGCAGCACATTGGGTACCTGTGCCGGCAACACGGAGGGCTCATCCATCGTACCATCAAAATTCGGTACCCAGTCCACCGTGCCCTGGGCCAGCTCGCCAAGCAGCACGTCGGCGTAGGCGGTGAGTCTTGACTCCGTGTAGCGCATGGCGGCGAAGGACTTGGGGTCGTCCGGTGAGCCCCAGTTACCCTGCCCGTCCACCAGCGGGTAGCGATAGCTGAAATCCTGCGCCATGAGCACCATGGCCTCATAGGCTGCGCTGTCGCCATGGGGGTGGAACTTGCCGATCACGTCGCCCACGGTGCGCGCGGACTTCTTGAACTTTGCCGTTGCCTTCAGGCCCAGCTCGCTCATCGCGTAGATGATGCGCCGCTGTACGGGCTTCAGGCCGTCACCTATGTGCGGCAGCGCGCGATCCAGAATGACGTACATGGAGTAGTCCAGGTACGCCTTTTCAGTATATTGATGCATCGAGACCTGCTCGATACCATCACTGTCGATTTCCACTATGTCGGACATGCAAAAAGCCTGTGTCTGTTACATCAGGAGCCAGCGGCGTCTTCACCCCGCCCCGCGGCGTGAAGACCGGGCTCAGCGTTCCAGCGGGGTGCTGCCGTTGCGCGTGGCAACCAGCTGCTCATTGAGATTAACGATCGAGTTGGCCATATCCACCAGCAGGCTGTGGATGGTGGCCGGGTTGTTGGCGATGAGATCCGTGAACTGCTCCTTGCGCACTTTCACTACCGAGCAGCGCGTCCGCGCGCGCACCGTGGCACTGCGGTCAGACTGGGTCAGCGCCGCCATGGCGCCAAAAATCTCCCCTTCATTGATGCGACCCACGACCACATCGTCCACCAGTACTTCCGCGCTGCCGGACGAGAGGTTGAACACGTATTCCGCCCGTTCGCCCTGCCGGATGATCACATCGCCGGGCTGGAACTCCTCGAATCCCGGCGTCGCAAGGCCGGATTCCGGTGTGTTCGCCGCGGTGATACGCAGCATGAGGCCAGCGTAGGTGACCAGCAGGCGGGTCCACACTTTCACCGCCGCCGGGTTGGCAAACACCTTCTGCATCAGCTCCAGCCCGGGAAAGGCGTACAGGCTGGCACCGGCTTCACTGCCGAACACCACGGCCATATTGGCATTGCTGGTGCCGGCAATATCCGGCAGCAGCAGGTCGCCTTCATCCAGCAGATAAACGGTGCGCCCGAGATAGCGCGCGGTGAGGGAGCCGCTTGCCACCAGATAGAAGCGGGTGGCATCGAAGCCGCGAAACGACCCATTGCGAACGGCCTCTACCTGAACCTGCACAGGCTGGATGTCGACAATATCGATCAATGCCGACACCAGCTCCTTGAACTGCTGGTTGAGGTGGGTAAAGTCGGGAGAAAGTTCAGCGTTTGCCAGCATCACCGTGCTCTTTGTCAGTCTTTGCGCGGCCATCGCGCCCGCCTTCGGCAGCCGTGGAGGCCTGCCCTGTCTGCCGGCACCGCACGCCTGCGCATACTACCAACTATTCAGGCAGCGGAGAATCGCCAAAGCCGGGATTTGTACACCGGGAGGATGCCAACGCCCCGGCAGGGCGTGATAATATCGCCACCCCCGCTTCGATGGATCGTACCATAGTGAAAATAAGCCAAGACACCGTCGTTACATTTCATTACTCACTGCAGAATACGGCCGGCGAGGAACTGGAATCCTCCCGCGGCGGTGACCCCAGCGCCTACCTGCACGGCACCAACAATATCCTGCCTGCATTGGAGTCGGCACTGGAGGGCCTGGAAGCCGGCGCACACACTGAGGTGGAGCTGGCGCCCGCCGACGCCTACGGTGAGCGGCGCGAGGGCCGCGTGCAGAAAGTGCCGGTGAAGCATCTGGTGTACCGGGGCAAACTGCAGCCGGGGATGACGGTACAGCTCAACACCAGCGAAGGGCGCCACCCGGTAACCGTGACCAGGGTGGGCCGCCACAGCGCCGAGATCGACACCAATCATCCCCTGGCGGGCCAGACGCTGCGCTTCGCCATCGAAATCGTTGACGTGCGTGCCGCCAGCGCTGACGAAAAAGCCCACGGCCACGCCCACGGCGTGGGCGGCCATCACCACTGACCGTGGGTCAGTGGCTCAACACGCGCTTCGAGGCTCTCTCGGCCGCTGAGCTGTACGCGGTGCTGCAACTGCGCCAGGATATTTTTGTGGTGGAGCAGGCCTGCGTGTATCGCGACCTCGATGGCCTGGATGCGCAATGCTGGCACATGCGCCACCAGCGGGGCGCAGAACTACTCGCCTATCAACGCTGCCTGCCGCCGGGCCTCAGCTATGCCGAGAGCTCACTGGGCAGGATTACGGTGCCCGCGGCCGCGCGAGGGACGGGGCTGGGGCGTGCGCTGGTGCAACGGGGTATCGATTTCAACCGCCAACAATGGCCCGGGGCAGGCATTGCGATTGGCGCCCAGGCCTATTTGCGGGACTTCTATGCCAGCCTGGGTTTTGTCGCCAGCGGCGAACCCTACCTGGAAGATGGCATCTTCCACCTGCACATGCGGCTTATGCCGGGCTAGTCTCCAGCAAAAAGGTCACCGGCCCGTCGTTTACCAGACTCACCTGCATGTTGGCGCCGAATTCCCCGGCGGCGACACCGGCGTGGCGTTCACGCAGCTGTGCCAGCATCCACGCGAAAAACGGCTCCGCCTCTTGCGGCGCCATGGCGGTGGAAAAGCCGGGCCGCAGGCCCTTGCGGGTATCTGCCGCGAGGGTGAACTGGGACACCAGCAACACTTCGCCGCCGGCATCCCGCACGCTGCGATTCATGCGGCCCTCGTCATCGGGAAAAATGCGATAGCTGAGCAGCCTGTCCAGCAGGCGCAGACCCGCTTCGCGCTGGTCGCCCTGCTCCAGCCCGAGAAACACCAGCAAACCACTACCGATTTCCCCGACACAGCGCTCCCCCACGGTCACTTTCGCCGTGGTGACGCGCTGCAGCAGAGCCTTCACGCCTCAGGCGCGACCGGCGCGGCGGCGCTCGTGCTCGAGCAGCAGCTTCTTGCGCAGGCGAATGCTTTCCGGCGTGACTTCTACCAGCTCGTCCTCTTCGATGAACTCCAGCGCCTGCTCCAGGCTGTGGCGAACATGCGGGGTGAGCGTCAGGGCCTCATCCGTGCCGGAAGCGCGCACGTTGGTCAACTGCTTGCCCTTGATCGGGTTCACGGTCAGGTCGTTACCGCGACTGTGCAGACCGATAATCTGCCCCTCGTAGACCTCCACGTTGGGGCCCACGAACAGGCGACCACGGTCCTGCAGGTTGAACAACGAGTAGGCGAGGGTCTTACCCTTGACCATGGACACCAGCACACCGTTGGTGCGGCGGGCGATCTCCTGATTCTTCACCGCACCGTAATGGTCGAACACGTGGGTGAGAATACCACTGCCGGAGGTCAGGGTCAGGAACAGGCCGCGGAAGCCGATAAGGCCGCGGGCGGGTATGATGAACTCCAGGCGCACCCGGCCCTTGCCGTCCAGCGTCATGTTCTCCAGCGATGCGCGACGCAGGCCCAGCTCTTCCATGATCGCGCCCTGGTGCTGCTCCTCACAGTCGATCACCAGCTGCTCGTAGGGTTCCTGCATGACGCCGTCAATTTCTTTCTGAATCACCTCGGGACGCGAAACACCGAGCTCGAAACCCTCGCGGCGCATGCTCTCGATGAGTACCGACAGGTGCAGCTCCCCACGCCCGGACACCTTGAACTTGTCCGGCGTATCACCCGGCTCTACCCGCAGTGCCACGTTGTGGATCAGCTCGCGTTCAAGGCGCTCCTTGATATTGCGCGTGGTGACGAACTTGCCCTCACGGCCGGCGAAGGGCGAGTCATTGACCTGGAAGGTCATGCTGACGGTGGGTTCGTCAACGGTCAGGGGCGGCAGGGCCTCTACGGTGGCGGGGTCACACAGCGTGTCGGAAATGTTCAGCCCCTCGATACCGGTCACGCAGACAATGTCCCCGGCCTCTACAGAGGGGACTTCAACCCGCTCCAGCCCCATGTAGCCCATCACCTGCAGGACGCGTCCGTTGCGGGTTTTGCCCTGGCGATCAATCACCGTGACCTGGGTGTTCGGCTTCAGGGTACCGCGGGTCACACGGCCCACACCGATGACACCGACGTAGCTGTTGTAATCCAGCGCGCTGATCTGCAGCTGCAACGGGCCATCGCGGTCTACCGCGGGTGTCGGCACCTTGTCGATGATGGTCTGGAACAGCGGCTGCATGTCGTCTGCCATGGCCTCGTGATCAAGGCCGGCAATGCCCTGGATGGCGGAGGCATAGACGATGGGGAAGTCGAGCTGCTCGTCGGTGGCGCCGAGCCGATCAAACAGGTCAAACACCTGGTCGACCACCCAGTCGGGGCGTGCGCCCGGACGATCCACCTTGTTGATGACCACGATGGGGTTCAGGCCCTGCTCGAAGGCCTTGGAGGTCACGAAACGGGTTTGCGGCATAGGGCCGTCAACCGCGTCTACCAACAGGAGCACAGAGTCCACCATGGACAGTACGCGCTCCACCTCACCGCCGAAGTCGGCGTGTCCGGGGGTGTCCACGATGTTGATCCGGTAGTCGTTCCAGCGGATCGCCGTATTCTTGGCCAGAATGGTGATACCGCGCTCCCGCTCCTGGTCATTGGAGTCCATGATACGCTCTGCCCCTTCGGAGCGACGGTCAAGGGTTCCCGACTGATTCAGCAGGCAGTCCACGAGCGTGGTCTTGCCGTGGTCAACGTGGGCAATAATGGCGATGTTGCGAAGCTTCTCAATCAAGGGAGTTCCTCAGTCCGGGGGCCCGGCAGCAAAAAAGGCGGCGGATTATACCCCAGCACCGCAGTGAGCGGAGCGCCCGTTTCCGGTGATAATGCGGTATTCGCGCCAGATCAGGCAGCAGCGGCTACAGGCGGGCGCCGGCAGCGTTGGCGGCAGAATGTCGCCACGCGCCCGTCGTGCACCAAAATAAAGCACTGACGCATCAAAATAGAGCACGGCGATGGGGCGCCACTGCACGGGCGGTGATAAACTGCTGCAAAACAGGGAGTTAGGCCCCCTGGAATCTTGGCATGGGTTTTGCTGTTAGGAATCCTGCCAAGATTCGCTGGCCGCTGACGGAGCGCTCGCAAGCAACCGCCGCACCAGGAACACGCACTGCGCCGAAGACTGTGGCACGACTTTACACCCCATGGAGGACATCCAATGTCAGAGCATACTCTGAACCTGATCAAGAATAGCGAAGCAAAATGGGTCGACCTGCGCTTCACGGACACCAAAGGCAAGGAACAGCACGTCACCCTGCCCGCCAGCTCCGTGGACGAAGATTTCTTCGAAGACGGCCAGATGTTCGATGGTTCCTCCATCGCCGGCTGGAAGGGCATCAACGAGTCAGACATGATCCTGATGCCGGACGACAGCACTGCGGTGCTGGATCCCTTCACCGATGACACCACCGTTATCCTGCGTTGTGACATCGTCGAGCCAAGCACCATGCAAGGCTACGAGCGCGACCCGCGGTCCGTTGCACGTCGCGCCCAGGAATACCTGCAGACCACCGGTATTGGCGACACCGCCTTCTTCGGCCCTGAGCCCGAGTTCTTCGTCTTCGATGACATCAAGTGGCACGCTGATATCTCTGGCGCCGGCTACGCCATCAGCTCCTCCGAGGCCGCCTGGTCGTCCAACCTGCACCAGGAAGACGGCAACACCGGCCACCGTCCGCGCGTGAAAGGCGGCTACTTCCCGGTTCCTCCGGTAGATTCGCTGCACGACATCCGCGCAGCCATGTGCACCGCCATGGAGCAAATGGGCCTGGGCGTCGAGGTACACCACCACGAAGTGGGCACTGCCGGACAGTGTGAAATCGGCGTCAAGTTCAACACCCTGGTCAAGAAAGCAGACGAAGTACAGATCCTCAAGTACTGCGTGCACAACGTGGCGCACGCCTACGGCAAAACCGCCACCTTCATGCCCAAGCCACTGGTCGGTGACAACGGTTCCGGCATGCACGTGCACATGTCCATCTCCAAGGACGGCGTAAACACCTTTGCCGGCGACGGGTACTCCGGGCTGTCAGAAACCGCGCTGTACTACATCGGTGGTGTCATCAAGCACGCCAAGGCGCTGAACGCCTTCACCAACCCGGCGACCAACTCCTACAAGCGCCTGGTGCCCGGCTTTGAGGCACCTGTGATGCTGGCCTATTCAGCCCGCAACCGCTCCGCGTCGATCCGCATTCCCTACGTTGCGAGCCCCAAGGGCAAGCGCGTGGAAGTGCGCTTCCCCGACCCGGCTGCCAACCCCTACCTGGCCTTTGCCGCACTGCTGATGGCGGGCCTCGACGGCATCCAGAACAAGATCCACCCCGGCGATGCCGCCGACAAGGACCTGTACGACCTGCCGCCCGAGGAAGGCAAGGCCATCCCCACCGTGTGCTCCAGCCTGAGCGAAGCGCTGAAGTCACTCGATGAGGACCGTGGCTTCCTGACCGCAGGCGGCGTGTTCACCGACGACATGATTGATGGCTACATCGACCTGAAGGCGGCCGACATCGAGCGCCTGAACATGACCACACACCCGGTCGAGTTCGACATGTACTACTCCGTGTAAGCTGCGGAACGCTGTTTCCAGGCCCGCCACGTGCGGGCCTTTTTTATGCCCGCAGCACCCCGCCCCGGGGATAGGGCACCAACGCTTTTTCTGCTAAGGTTATGGGGAATCGCCGCGCCGGAGGCTATCGGGCATGATCCGTCTACTGCTGCTGTTATCGCTGCTGTTGCCTGTGGCCACCCAGGCCAGTCAGCCTATCTACAAATCCACAGATGCCCAGGGCAACGTGGTGTTTACCGACAAACCACCCGCTGAAGGCACCGCCCGTGAAGAAGTGACCCTGCGCCGCCTGAACACGCAGCCAGCGCCCGACATGAGCAGTGCGCCCGCGCCGCGCGATATCGCCCCGGAGGCGGAGCCAGCCGTAGCGCGGACGGTGACGATCACCTCGCCGGCAGACCAGACCGTGATACCCATGGGGCAGGGTGACTTTACTGTGGAGGCCTCTGCACAGCCCCCACTCAGCTCGGGCGAGAAGCTGGTGCTGCAGATTGACGGCGCACCGGTAGGCGATGCCCAGACGAACGGACGCTGGGCCCTGACCAATGTGTTGCGCGGTGGTCACGACCTCACGGTGGTGCGCCTTGGTGCCAGTGGCGCCGAAGTCGCGCGCTCCCCATCGGTACACGTCCAGGTCATGCGACCCTACAATATCCAGAACCGCAATTAGCCCCACACTGGACAGCGCCAGAGCCACCGTGCACTATATTGGTGCGAATGACCGGTGGTGGCTGGAAAACGCTTCGACAACCTGCCCGGAATCGCGAAAGCTTGCCATTTTCGCCTTTAAAGTAAGCACTCACTACCTATAAAAATCCCTGTTTTACTGACAGGTTGGTGAAGGGCAGCCCCTAAAGGCCAAGTTGGCGTTATTCTTGCTTTGCCAACAGGCGTACCGCGCTCAGGCGGTCAATCATGGGGCAGGCATGCAGCAGAAACCCGACATTCTGGACCACATCAGCACCGGCGTGATCGCTTTGGACGCACAGCTGCGCGTCACGGCAATCAACTCGGCGGCGGAGGTGCTGCTGGAGGCCTCGGCCACACGGGCCATGGGGGTCGATGTCAGCCAGCTGGTGCAGCAGGCGGGCGAATTGCTGCAAACCCTGAAGCAGGCCCGGGCCAACCGCGCCACCCTGGCCCGGCGGGGCATGCTACTGGTCACACACACCGGCCAGGAAGTACAAATCGACCTGATTGTCACCGTGCTGCACGGCGAACAGGGCGATAGCCTGCTGCTGGAGCTGATTCCTATTGACCGGCTGCAGCGGATCAGCCGGGAAGAAAGCATGCTGCACGCGCAGGAAACGACCCGTGCGGTGATCCGTGGTCTGGCGCATGAGATCAAGAACCCGCTGGGTGGCGTGCGGGGGGCGGCCCAGCTGCTGGCCAAGGAACTGCCCAACGAAGAACTCGCAGAGTACACCCGTATTATCATCCGCGAGGCGGACCGCCTGCGCGACCTGGTGGATCGCCTGCTTGGCCCCAACCAGCGGCTGGCGATAGAGCCGGTGAATATCCACGAAATCATTGAGCATGTGCGCAACCTCATCTCGGCCGAGGTGAATAACGCTGTCACCATCAACCGCGACTACGACCCCAGCCTCCCGCCGCTGCCGGTAGATCGCGCACAGCTCATCCAGGCGGTGCTGAACATCATGCGCAATGCCCTGCAGGCGGCGGCGTCGCCGGAAGCGTGCAGCATTCTTCTGCGCACCCGCTCGCAGCGGCAGTTCACGATCAGTGGTCGGCGACACCGCCTGGTATGCCGCGTCGATATCATCGACAACGGCCCCGGTATTCCGGCAGACCTGCAGCAGGCCATTTTTGTGCCCATGGTGACCGGACGCCCGGACGGCACCGGGCTGGGACTGTCCATAGCGCAGTCCATCATCAACCGCCACGGCGGCCTGCTGGAGTGTGCCAGCGAACCGGGTAACACCCGTTTTACCCTTTATTTACCAATGGAACAGAGCCATGCAGAGACACGCTAAAGTCTGGGTCGTGGATGATGACAGCTCTATCCGCTGGGTGCTGGAACGCGCGCTCAGCCAGGCCGGTATCGACAACGAGAGCTTTTCCGATGGCGACCAGCTGATCGAGCGCATGCTTTCCGAGCAGCCGGACGTCATCATCAGCGACATACGTATGCCCGGTATCGACGGCCTGGACCTGCTGACGCGCATCAACGATCAGCACCCGGAACTGCCTGTCATCATCACCACCGCCCATTCCGACCTGGAGAGCGCTGTCGCCTCCTACCAGCGCGGCGCATTTGAGTACCTGCCGAAGCCCTTCGACATTGACGAAGTGGTGGCGATCACCGAGCGCGCACTGGCACAGGCGCGGGAGAAGCGCGGGGAAATGACCCTGCCCGAAGCCCTGCCGGACACCGAGATCATCGGCGAAGCCCCGGCCATGCAGGAGGTTTTCCGCGCCATCGGGCGACTGGCACAGAGCAACATCACCGTGCTGATCAACGGCGAATCCGGTACCGGCAAGGAGCTGGTGGCCCGGGCCCTGCATCGCCACAGCCCGCGGGCCCAGCGCCCCTTCATTGCCCTGAACATGGCGGCGATACCCCGGGACCTGATGGAATCCGAGCTGTTTGGCCATGAAAAGGGCGCCTTCACCGGTGCCAACAGCAAGCGCGAAGGCCGGTTCGAGCAGGCCAACGGCGGCACGCTGTTTCTTGACGAAATTGGCGACATGCCAGCGGAAACGCAAACGCGCCTGTTGCGGGTGCTCGCCGACGGCGAGTTCTACCGCGTGGGGGGGCATACCTCAGTCAAGGTCGATGTGCGCATCATCGCCGCGACCCACCAGGACCTGGAAGAGCGGGTACAGCGCGGCGACTTTCGCGAAGACCTGTTCCACCGCCTGAACGTGATCCGTATCCACATACCCAAGCTGGCGGAGCGGCGGGAGGACATCCCGCGGCTGATGAAATTCTTCTTTCGCAAGGCCGCCGAGGAACTGGGCGGTGAGCCGAAGCTGCTGCTGCCGGAGACCGAGCGCTTTCTTACCGCGCTGTCCTGGCCCGGCAACGTGCGGCAGCTGGAAAACACCTGTCGCTGGCTGACCGTCATGGCCTCCGGGCGTGAGATTCACCTGCGCGACCTGCCTCCGGAACTGGGCAAGGTGGCGGCGCCCGCGGCGGGCGGCGGCTCCTCGCAATGGAACGAGCAACTGGGCCAGTGGGCGCGCAAGGAACTGCAGCAGGGCAAGCACCACATTCTGCGCCAGGCGGTACCCATGTTCGAGCGGGCCATGATTGAAGTGGCGCTGGCGCAAACCCAGGGCCGCAAGCGCGATGCCGCGGAGCTCCTGGGCTGGGGTCGCAATACGCTCACCCGCAAAATGAAAGATCTGGATATGAGCGACTGAGGGACGGCATACTGCGTGCATGCTGAACATCGTCCTGTACGAACCGGAAATTCCCCCGAACACCGGCAATATCATCCGCCTGTGCGCCAACACCGGCTGCCAACTGCACCTGATTGAACCACTGGGGTTCGAGCTGGACGACCGCCGCCTGCGCCGCGCCGGCCTGGACTACCGGGAGTTCGCCAACGTGAAGGTGCATGCCTCACTGGAAGCACTGCGCAGCAGCCTGCCACACTCGCGCCTGCTGGCTGTCAGCACCCGGGGCACCACGCCACACCACAGGGCAGACTTCCGCCGTGGCGACGCGATTCTATTGGGCCCGGAAACGCGCGGTCTGCCGCAGGCGCTGCTGGATGCATTGCCGGCGGAGCAGGTCTTGAGAATTCCCATGCAGGCCGACAGCCGCAGCCTCAACCTGAGCAATGCGGCTGCCATTCTGTGTTACGAAGGCTTGCGCCAGCTCGGCTTTCCCGGGCTGGCGTGAACGGCGGGGCGTGCGCAGCCGACCGGCGCCGGACAGGCGCGGCCGGGTAGCAGACTAGTGCTCGGTGCCAGCGGCAGCGGCCGGTGCCTGGCCCTGCTCCTGTGAGCGCGCCAGCGCCTGCATATACAGGCCATCGAAGTTCACCGGCGCAAGCATGACCGGGGGAAAGCCGCCCTTCACACACAGGGAGTCGATATTCTCACGGGCGTAGGGGAAGAGGATGTTCGGCGCCGCCGTGGCCAGTACGCGGCGCAGATTCTCGCCGTCGAAGCCCTTGATCAGGAAGATGCCCGCCTGCTGGATTTCAACCAGGAAGGCTGTTTCGTCTTCCATCTTGGCAGTCACCGTAATGGTCAGCACCACTTCGTAATTGCCGTTCTCGTCAATGGCATCGCTCTTGGTGTTGAGGTCGACATTCACCTTGGGCTGCCACTGCTTGCGAAACACGCCCGGGCTGGCAGGCGACTCGAACGACAGATCCTTGTTGTAGATGCGCTGCAAAACAAACTGCTGTTGCGCCGGTTCTTGTGCGGCGCCTGCTGCTGTTGCTTGTTCATCGGCCATTGAGCCGTCCTCCATCAGGTTGTGTTAGCGGCCGGGCGCCTGTTGCGCCTGGGCCAATAGGGAATCGAGACGGCCCTGGCGCTCCAGCGCCACCAGCTCGTCGCAGCCGCCGACATGCACGTCGCCGACCCATATCTGCGGCACCGTATGGCGACCGCTGAGGCGCTCCATCTCGGCGCGCTTTGCGCGGTCACCATCGACCGGAATGTCCAGAAACTCTACGCCCTTGTCGGCCAGCAGCCTGCGCGCTCGCACGCAATAGGGGCAGAAGCGCGTGGTGTACAGGGTTACCGGAGCCGTCACGAGCGCGACCTACTTGACCGTGGGCAGCTGCAGGTTACTCCACTCCAGCATACCGCCACCCATCTTGTAGACCTTTTCATAGCCGGCGGCCTTGAGCTGTTTACCCGCAGGGCCAGCTGTCTGTCCCATCTTGCAGACCAGGATGACCGGGCGCTGGCGATACTTGGCCAGTTCGTCCATGCGGGCAGGCAGTTTGGCCGCGGGAATGTTCAGCGCATCGACGATGTGCCCGCTTTTGAACTCCGCGGCATCGCGCAGGTCAACGAAAACGCCCTCTTCCGCGTTCACCAGGGTAATGGCCTGCTGTGGCGTCAGGGCCGGACCGGACTTGCGTGCCTCGTGCATCACCAGCATGACGACCACCGCCAGCAATGCGGCAAACAGCACCCACTGCTGTATGAAAAATTCGATAAACAGGGCCATAACCGTGTTGTGCGCTCACCTGTGAGAAACTGTTCGGAGGCCACCCCGGGCACACATTGGCAAAGCGCCGGCGGGAGGGCTGCAGAAAAGGCCGCAAGTATACAGGCTAAGCCCTGCGGCAACCAGCCTGCCCAGCGGGCGATGCGATTCCCCCAGCGACAGGGTAGAATGGCAGCCCCCCGGCTTTTCGCCACCACCGGAGCATTGGATCGAGCATGAGCAACCCCCGCAAGCAGCCCACCGTACTGATCATCCTGGACGGCTGGGGCCACCGCGAAGAGGCCCGCGACAACGCGATTGTGCAGGCCAACACCCCGGTGTGGGACCGGCTCTGGAGCGAGGCGCCGCATACGCTGGTGTCTGGTTCGGGGCTGGATGTCGGGCTGCCCGCAGGGCAAATGGGCAACTCAGAGGTTGGCCACATGAGCCTCGGCTCCGGCCGGGTTATCTACCAGAACATCACACGCATCGACCAGGCCATCGCCGATGGCAGCTTCAACAACAACCCTGCCTATACGCAGGCGATCGACGCCGCAGCCACCGGCGGCGGCGCGGTGCATGTACTCGGCCTGCTGTCCCCCGGCGGTGTGCACAGCCACGAGGACCAGATACTTGCCGCCGTGCGCCTGGCCGCGGCGCGCGGGGCGAGCCAGGTGTATCTGCACGCATTCCTGGACGGACGCGACACACCCCCGCGCAGCGCCGACGCGTCTCTGGCCAAAGCCGAGGCACTGTTTGCCGAGCTCGGCTGTGGCCGTGTGGCAAGCATCGTGGGGCGCTACTACGCCATGGACCGCGACAACCGCTGGGAGCGCATTGAGCAAGCCTGGCAGCTGCTGACAACCGGCACCGCAGCGCACCACGCCGACACCGCGCGGGCCGCCCTCGCGGCCGCCTATGCCCGTGATGAAAATGACGAGTTCGTGCTGCCCACCGCAGTCGGCGCCGAGGGTGACCCCAGTGGCGCCATATGCGATGGCGACTGCGTGTTGTTCATGAACTTCCGCTCTGACCGCGCGCGCCAGCTCACCCGCGCCTTCACCGACCCGGCGTTCAACAGTTTCGAACGTGGCGCGGTGCCGAAACTCGCTGGTTTCGTCACCACCACTGAGTACGCGGCAGATATCAACGCACCCTGCGCCTTCCCGCCGGAGCACCTGAACAACGTGCTGGGCGAATACCTGGCGGATCAGGGCAAAACCCAGCTGCGCATCGCTGAAACCGAGAAATATGCTCACGTCACGTTTTTCTTCAGTGGCGGACGGGAGGACACATTCCCGGGCGAGGAGCGCATCATGGTGCCCTCACCAGACGTCGCCACCTATGACCTGCAACCCGAAATGAGTGCCCCGGAAGTCACCGACAAACTGGTTGAGGCCATCCACAGTGGCCGCTACGACCTGATTGTCTGCAACTACGCCAACGGCGACATGGTCGGCCACACCGGTATTTTTGCCGCCGCGGTACGCGCCGTGGAAGCCCTGGACGCCTGTCTGGGCAGGGTGGAAGCGGCCTTGCTGGAGGTGGGCGGCCAGGCTCTGATCACCGCGGACCACGGCAACTGCGAGCAGATGGTCGACTACGAATCCGGCCAGCTGCATACGCAGCACACCACTGAGCAGGTACCGCTGGTGTATATCGGGCAGCGGGACTGTGAACTGGATCCCGCCGGCGGTATTCTCGCCGATATCGCACCCAGCCTGCTGTGCCTGATGGGGCTACCGCAACCCGCGGAAATGACCGGGCACAGCCTGGCGCGCTGCCAGGATTAGCCATGCCTCGCCTGCGCCAGCATCGTGCAGGCCTGTTGCTGGGCATCGCCCTGCTCTGCCTGCCACTGGCCATGCCCGCCTCGCCGCAGGATGACGAAGCGCAGGCGCGCGCCAGTCTCGCCGAATTGCAGGCCCGGATCAAGGCCGTGACCGGGCAGCTGGACCAGGCGCGCAGCCAGCTGAGCAGCGAACAGAAGCAGCTCCGTGAAGCGGAAAGACGTCTCGGCGAGCTGCAGACAGCAATCGGCAACAACCGCGACGCCATCCGCAGCACCGAGGCCGAGCTTGCCTCACTCGCCCGGCGCAGCAGCGAGCTGGAGGCCGCCCGCGACAGCCAACAGGTACGCATAGGTACCGAGTTGCGCGCGGCCTGGCAAATGGGTCAGCAGGGCACAGTGAAAGTGCTGCTCAATCAGGAAAGTCCACACACGGTGGCGCGCGCCATGGCCTACTACCGCTACTTCTTCGAGGCGCGCAACGAGCTGGTGGTTGCCTATCGCGCGACACTGGCGGAGCTTTCCGCCATCGCAGCCCGCAGCCAGACCGCAGCCCTCGAACTGGAAGCGCAGCAGGCGCAGCTGCAGAGCCAGCAGGAAGCACTGCTGGCCTCGCGCGCGCAGCGTGAGCAGGCCATTGGCGCGCTGGCTGCCAATATCCGCAGCAAGGACGACGAGCTACAGCAACTGGAGCGCGACAGGGAAGAGCTGGAGCAACTGTTGGAGTCGATCAAACAGGCCATCGTAGAAATCGAGCTGCCGACCGACTACAAACCCTTCGCCAGCCGCAAGGGCAGCATGAGCTGGCCCATCGAGGCCCGCCGCAGCAACGGCTTCGGCGCCAGCCGCGGCGTCGGCGGCATGCGCTGGCAGGGCATCAACCTCATCGCCGAGGAAGGCACGCCGGTGCGTGCCATCCACCACGGCCGTGTGGTGTTCGCCGACTGGCTGCGCGGTTCCGGCCTGCTGCTCATACTCGATCACGGCGACGGCTACATGAGCCTGTACGCTCACAACCAGAGCCTGTTGAAAGAGGTCGGCGAATGGGTGGCACCGGGCACGCCGGTGAGCACCGTCGGCAGCAGCGGCGGCCTTGAGCGCTCGGCTCTGTATTTTGAAATACGCAAGGATGGCAAGCCTCTGGACCCGGTCGCTTGGTGCCGCTGAAGCCCCGCGCTTGCGCGGTTTCAGCCGGAATCGGTTACACTGGGGCCTTTCATCTGGCAACGGCGCAACGCCGACGGCGGTAACTCATGCAGTCACAGTTCTCTCCCCTGGCAGTCCTGCGCAGTGCGCTGCTGGCCTGTTTCCTGGGGGCGCCCGCAGCGCTGGCGCAGCACACTCAACAGGATGCCCAGCTGCCGCTGGACGCGCTGCGCACCTTCGCCGACGTGTTCAACCAGATCCGCATCGGCTACGTGGAGGAAATCGACGACAGCACACTGCTGGAGTACGCCATCCAGGGCATGCTGATGAACCTGGATCCACATTCTGCCTATCTCACGGAAGAAGCCTTCGAAGACCTGCAAACCAATACCAGCGGCGAGTTCAGCGGGCTCGGCATTGAGGTGGGCATGGAAGACGGCTACGTCAAGATCGTCGCGCCCATTGACGGCTCGCCCGCCGCAGAAGCAGGCCTGATGAGCGGTGACCTGATCCTCAAGCTGGATGGCAAGCAGGTGAAAGGGCTTTCCCTGAACGAGGCCATTGAACTCATGCGTGGCCCGAAGGGTAGCCCAATCGAACTGCAGATAGGCCGGCCCGGCACCAGCCAGCCTTTCGATATCACCCTGAAACGCGACACCATCAAGGTGGCCAGCGTGCGCGAGCGCTTTCTGGAGCCGGGCTACGGCTACATCCGCGTGGCGCAGTTCCAGACCGGCACCGGTGACGATGTGGGCGCTGCGCTGCAGCGGCTGATGGCCAAGGGCCCGCTGAAAGGCCTGGTGCTGGACCTGCGCAACAACCCCGGCGGTGTGCTCGGTGCCAGCGTTGAAGTAGCCGGGTTGTTCATGGATGGTGGACTGGTGGTGTACACCGAGGGCCGACTGGCCAACTCTGAAATGCGCTACTCGGCTGAAGCCGGGGACGCCAGCGGCGGCGCGCCACTGGTGGTACTGATCAATGGCGGTTCCGCCAGCGCCTCGGAAATCGTGGCCGGGGCCCTGCAGGACCAGAAGCGCGCGGTCATCATGGGCACTGACAGCTTCGGCAAGGGTTCCGTGCAAACTGTCATGCCCATCTCTGAATCCCGCGCCGTCAAGCTCACCACCGCGCTGTACTTCACACCCAATGGCCGCTCCATCCAGGCGTCAGGTATCGAGCCCGACATTATTGTAGAGCGCGCCCAGGTCACTGCCTACGACACATCCAACCAGATTACCGAAGCCGACCTGACGCGCCGGCTGGACAACGTGAACGGCGAAACCCGCCGCAGCCAGCGCCAGTCGGAGGGCCTGCTGGGCACCGACAACCAGCTCTATGAAGCGCTCACGCTGCTGAAGGGCGTGAACATCCTCGGCCTGCGCAGCGCCCCTGCCAACGCCGGTACGGCGGGCGACGGCTGACCGCATGTGGCGGGGTCTGCTGCTGGCGTTGCTGCTCCCTGTAGCCGCCTGGGGCATGCGCCCGCTGGAAACGCCCCAGGCCTTGCCCGCCTCCGGCGGCCTCGTCGGCACCGCCTACCGCGCGCCGCTGCCCAGCCAGCCCCCGCCCTTCGTACTGCCACCGGGCGACCCGGCCACGCTGGTCATTATCATTGACGACCTCGGCAACCGCCTCAAAGAAGGACGGCAGACCGTCGCCCTGCCCGGGCGCATCAGCGTGGCGGTGCTGCCCCACACACCTCACGGTGCGCGCCTCGCCGAAGAGGCCCACCGCGCCGGCAAGGACGTGATGCTGCATGCCCCCATGAGCACACTGGATCACCGCCCCCTCGGGCCTGGCGCGCTCACCAATGAGTTATCGCAAACCGAGTTCCGCGACACGCTGGACGCCGCGCTGGCCAGCGTGCCGCATGTGCGGGGCGTGAACAACCACATGGGCAGCGGGCTCACCCAGAGTCCCGAACCCATGCGCTGGCTGATGGCCGAGCTCACCGAGCGCCAGCTCTATTTCGTGGACTCGCGTACCCACAGTGCCACAGTGGCCGCCGCCGTCGCGGCCGAAGCCGGCCTGCCGCACCTGTCACGGCAGGTGTTTCTGGACAACGTGGCGGAACCGGCGGCGATTGCCGAACGCTTTAGAGCGGCCGTCAAGCAAGCACGGCAACAGGGCAGCGCGGTGGTTATTGGGCATCCATACCCGGCAACGATCGCGTTTTTACAGGACATACTGCCACGGCTGGAAGAGCAGGGCATTCACTTGGCAACGGTATCGGAAGTGTTGGAGCTGTAGCGCCGACAGCCCACCCTGTTTATTTGAGTTCACTCAATGGGGTGCAGGTTGCAGCGTATACACTGGTCAATGCGACCGCTGTGCCACTGCTTCAAATAATGCGCGCTCTGCGATTTCTACTAATCGGAGCCTGTCGACAATAGCAAAGAGGCCTGCATCACAGCCTGCACTCGGTTATGAACGTTCAGCTTTCTGAACACATTCTTGAGATGGAAGCGAACCGTATTTTCCGAAAGGTCTAAATCTCTGGCGATCGATTTGTTTGAGGCGCCAACTGCCAGCAAGGTCATAATTTCCTGCTCGCGCGCGCTAAGCGTGACAGTTACGCTCTTGTCTCGTACTTCAGCCGCCGTAAACCGTTTCTGTATCGACAACGCGTGTTGCACCGTATGCTCGGATAGCGCTTGCCCAGTCAAAACCAGGGTGATTAGCTCATCGAGATATGCCCCCTCGTCCAGCAAGGGGCGGATAAATCCAGTGTGCTCTGACAGTGTGAGGGCTTCTGCCATATAGCCTTGAGCATCTGTTTCCTCACCTATGGCCCAGGCAGCTTGTGCCATGAGTAACGTGTAACGCAGCAAAGAGCGCAAACGGCCTTGATGTCGCGCATCTTCAGAGAAATACTCAAGCTCCACCAAGGCTTCTCGCCCGCGGCCTTCGGCAAACAGTAGGCGACACATGGCCAAAGCCGCCACATCACGCTCGCGCCAAGCCGCTTGCTTACCATCACCCTGTCGATAGTCCGCGAGCTTCATTCCGGAATCAGACACCAAAGACCGTGCTGCCTTTAATTGCCCTGCTCGCACCAACAACTCGATGCGCTGGCATACAAGAAGGTCTTCAAGTCGCGCCAATCGCTGCTGATCGGCGTATTTCATAGCCTTGTCCAGCAGACGTAATGCTGACACCAGGCCAGACCGGCGAAATTCAATGTTACTAGCAGTGCAGTAGCCCGCCAGATAAATATCAAACCATGCCTCGCGCGCCTCCAGTTCACGGGGAAGCTGTCGGAGCACCGAAAGCGAAAAATCGTCCCGACCCAACTCATCCATCAGTTCGAGCATCAGAACATGACCGATAAGTCGAATCCCCTTGTCTTCGCCAAACTTCCTGCGAGCAATATCCAGGCCTTTTCGGTATAACTTTTCTGCACTGTCGGATTTTCCTTCCGCAAAGCTTGCATCACCTTGATGGAAGTACAGGTAGCTCTCGCCATAGAGAGAGCCGATCTCTCTAAAATTTCGAATAGCCTCTCGCGCGTAAAGGCGCGCACTGCGAAAATCTCCCTGCTGCGTATGTACGACACACAGTAAATTGTAATGAAAGGCACGACATCCCGGACCCTCTCTGTCTATTTCAGCCGTAGAGTCGAGCAAAGCACGGTAGCTCGTCTCCTGAATCTGGTGGCCCGAATAAATCGCGAGATACGCATCGATCTGGCGGAAATCATTCAGAAGCGCTCCTGACGCGCTGGATGGCCGAATAGATTGATCACCAACCGCCAAATGCTCAGCGCTTCTGTAGGTCTGCGAAGCCTTGAAAACCATACCATCCTTCACTTCGATAATGGCCTGCAAGAGGAGAAGCAGCGGAGAACGACCGATGACTTCCGGGTTAAGAAGCCGGAGCGCTAGACGGATACGAGTAATCCCTTCACGCAGCCATAGAGAAATTGCACCCATGGACTCAATAATATCGATTGCACGGTCAGGTTCATCAGCAAGCACACTGTGGCGAACAGCATTCACCAGATCCAGTTCGCGCGCGTGCCACTCGGCAATTCGGCCATGTAACCGGCGCAGGAGTTCAGGGGCCTGCAACTGCAACCGGCGGTATAAATGGTCTCGCAGCAGGGGGTGTAACTCGACGGTTTCTCCCGGGCTTGAGATAGAGCGTATCAGGCAGTGCAGATGCTTGAGCTGATGCACTCGCGCAAGGCTGTCAGTCGCCTCTCGAACAAAATCCGCCATTACACAATCAACCCGTTCCAGAGGCGAAAGTGACATAAGGAACTGCTGATCCGCCGGCGCCAGACCATCCAATATCTGGTGCGCGAGGTAGGCCGACAACGTCGCAGCGTCACTGTCCAATTCCTGCAACAATCGGTCATGGTCGCGCTCGCTGGACAACGCGCTCCGCAGCATCTGTACGACAACTGGCCACCCCCCGGTGCGCCGGTAAATATCTTCGATAACGCCCGCCGGCAGCTGGTCAGCAAAGAGTTCGCGAATCTCGGGGAGCGTAAACTGCAGCGCTGCCGCGTCAACGCGCAACACGGCACCCTCCACCTCCAGCCTGCTGACATCTAACGCGCTATCATCTCTGGTAGCGACAAAAAGGTGTAAATTTTCAGGCGCATAGCGCAAGAGGCGCTGAATAACCGAACGGACAGTACTGCCTGACAACTGCTCAAAGTCGTCCAGAATGAGTAAAACCGGCTCGGAAAGAGCTTCGATACTGCGCTGAATAAGGGTGAGAATCTGCCGGGGTACCACCTCACCCTGCAAGGTTACGCCATCGTCCTCCCCCAACCGCAGCACGCCAGCCTGATATAGGCTAAAAGCCAGATAGACCAGCAGCTGCCGCTCGTCGTCGTCATCCTCGTCAAGAGCGAGCCAGCAACAGGCAGCCGCTTCGCAGGGCAAATGTTGAAGCCACGAAGATAGCAAAGTGCTCTTCCCGTAGCCGGCCGGCGCCCTAAGAATGGTCGCCTGCCTGGATAGCCCTTCATTCAACTTCAACTCTAGGCCGCGGCGTATCAGCACATCAACACGTGGCACCGGCGGGTACACCTTGGCGGGAACCAGCCAAGGAGGGAAGAGCGCCCCGTCGCTGCTCAAATCAGCTTTCAACCTATATCGCATGGCCTTGAATGTATAAGACTCACACCAAGAAATCGACTGCCTTTAGCTTTGCAGCAACTACCCGTTCGGGTGGCAAATAATTGTTTTCGAACATTCGCCCACTACCCTCGGACAGCGCGATACCACACCGTCCACTGGTTGTAGTCAGTTTCGCCGCTGGCTAGCTTAAGTCACAAAGGGAAAAAGAGTACGCAAGGCCATGAGAATAGGCGTCGACGTTGGCGGAACAAACACGGATGCAGTTCTAGTGGACGGCACCTCGGTGATCGCGAGCTGTAAGCAGACAACAACATCAGATGTCAGCTCCGGCATTCAAACAGCAATGCAGCGGGTACTCGATTCAGCAGACGTTGCCGCTGACACCATCACGTCCGTCATGATTGGCACGACCCACTTTACCAACGCCTTTGTTGCACGCCAATCTTTGCAGAAAGTCGGCATATTGCGCGTTGCACTGCCCGCGGCAAGCGGTATCCCCCCGCTGGTAGATTGGCCTGAAGACCTGCGCGAGGCCATTGAAGGGCCCTGCTTTCAGGTCCGGGGCGGATTCCAATACGACGGACGTGTCAACGCGGAACTGGACGAGGGTGGTGTGCGTGATGCGGCTCGCCGCTTCGCCGCTGCCGGCATTGAGACAATTTCGATCTCCTCACTGTTTTCGCCCATCAATGCGGACATGGAGTTGCGCGCCGCCGAAATTGTCCGGGAGACCATGGGCAAGGACATCTCCATTACCCTCTCTCACACCATCGGCAGAATTGGCCTGTTGGAGAGGGAAAATGCGACTATCATGAATGCATCACTCGCACGGCTTTCGCGCGATGTCGTGCGCTCTTTCGCGACGGCGATTAACGCACTTAAGCTCAATGCTCCGTTCTACATCAGCCAGAACGATGGCACCCTGATGAGTGCAGATTTCGTTGAACGCTACCCGGTACTCACCTTCGCATCAGGCCCCACCAACAGCATGCGCGGTGCGGCGCGCCTCGCCAACCACCATACGGCAATGGTCGCTGATATAGGTGGTACCACCACCGACTTCGGCTGGCTGCAAGGTGGATTTCCGCGCGAGTCGACCGTGTCCGTGGACGTCGGCGGCGTACGCACCAACTTCCGTATGCCTGACATTTACGCCATGGGGCTGGGTGGCGGCTCGAGAGTTGTCCTGGAAGGCAATGAGGTCCGCATTGGCCCGGGCTCTGTAGGCTATCGCTTGACCGAAGATGCATTGGTATTTGGTGGCACTATGCTGACCACCACCGACATTGCCGTCGCAGCGGGCTACGCGGATATCGGTGACAGAGGCAGGGTTGACCACCTCGACACAAAACTGGTTGAGCGCTGCGTACAGAGAATACACGACATGATTGCGCAGGGTGTCGACCGCATGAAGACCAGTGCTGACCCGGTCCCACTGATTCTCGTCGGGGGTGGCTCAGTACTGGTCAACCGCGAGATACCCGGCTGCTCGGAAGTGATAGTGCCTGACCACGCGGGCGTGGCCAATGCGATCGGCGCATCGATTGCTCAGATAGGCGGGGAAACAGATCGGGTTTTCTTTTACGACGAGTGCGGCAGGGAAGCAGCTATGGATGCGGCACGCGCGGAAGCCTGTGAGCGCGCAATTGCCGCTGGAGCAGCCAGCGATAGCCTCAAAGTTATCGATCTTGAAGAGCTGCCACTGGCCTACGTTCCAGGCAATGCCGTCCGAGTGAAGGTTAAGGTCGCCGGTGACCTCGCACCCAAGAACCCCGCACAACACCTGAGAGGCTCCTCCACGCAATGAAACTCAGCAAAAAAGACCTAAAGTACATTGCTACCGGGGCAGCGTTTCTGGGCACAGGTGGCGGCGGAGACCCATATATTGGCCGCATGTTGGCCACCAGCGCGATCGAGGAGTTCGGTGCACCCGACCTCATCAGCGCCGAGAGCCTCGCCGACGATGCCAATGTCTACACCATTGCCATGCTTGGCGCACCCACGGTTCTCGTGGAGAAAGGCGCCGCGGGAGCAGACCTTGACCTCGCACTGCAGGGCCTGCAGGACTATACCGGCAAAGTGGCCGATGCCGTCATCCCGATTGAGATTGGAGGAGTGAATTCGCTGGTACCGGTAGTGGCCGCAGCGCGCACCGGCCTGCCACTGGTAGACGCCGACGGCATGGGGCGCGCCTTTCCCGAGCTGCAGATGATTACCTACAACGTCCATGGCGTTTCTTGCACACCCCTGGTAGTCGCAGATGAGCACCTGAACTCCTTGGTCGTGAATGCAGGCAGCGCGAAACGCGCCGAGGACCTGGTACGCGTTTGTGCGGTCGAAATGGGCGCGAGTGTCATGCTCTCCAGTTATTTGATGACCGGGCGTCAGGTGAAGGACTGCGCCGTACTCGGCACTATGACCTTGGCGCTGCAAATTGGCCGCGCAATTTTGGATGGACGCCGCTCCGGCGACCCGGTGGAGGCACTTCTAAAGACCCTGCGCGCTACACCTTACTACAACAACTGCAAGGTCATCTTCGATGGCAAAGTGCGTGATCTGCAGCGCGAAACCCAGGGCGGATTTTCCGTGGGGATTTGCGAAATCGCCCCTCTGGATGGGAATGGTGCGCCGCTTCGACTGACTTTCCAAAATGAGCACCTGGTAGCACATCAGGCGGGAGTAGTGCGCGCAATCGTGCCTGACCTCATTTGTGTCGTCGACAGAGAAACCGCTGAGCCGATACCTGTTGAAGGCCTGAAATACGGCCAGCGCGTTAAGGTACTCGGCGTAAGCTCGCCACCTAATCTCAGATCCGCGGAAGCACTGGCCGTATTCGGGCCTGCAGCCTTCGGTCTGAAAGATCCATTCCAGCCAATCGAAACACTTTAGCAAGCAAAAACACGTCCAAACAGGGGAAGAGAGATGCGACACAACAAAAAACTACTGGCGATACTGGTTTCAGCTACCAGCATGGGCTACCAGCCACAGCTTGCGGCACAACCACGAGAAGGGCTTCAGCTGGAAGAAGTTATCGTTACTGCACAGAAGCGCGAACAAAGTTTCAACGACGTGGGCATTTCAGTGACCGCGCTAACGGGAGACGACCTCGCCGCACTGCGCATGAATCAACCCATCGACATCGCAGCGCAAACACCCAACCTGCGCATCAACAATATTATCGCCAACTCCATCCCCAACGTGACGATACGCGGCGTTGGCCTGAATGATTACGCCACCAACAACAATCCCGCGGCCGGCATATACATCGACGAAGTCTATCTCGTTTCGCCGGCAATGCTCAGCTTCCAAATGCATGACCTGGCGCGAGTCGAAGTGCTGAAGGGCCCACAGGGTACGCTTTTTGGCCGTAACACTACGGCCGGCGCCGTAAACTTCATCGCCAACCGGCCTACTGAAGAGTTCGAAGCTGGCGCCACACTGGAATATGGAAGGTTTGGCTACGCCTCCGGTCAGGGCTTTGTCAGTGGAGAACTCGCACCGGGCCTGAGTGGGCGTCTTTCGGCCCAGCGGATACGGCAAAGCGACGGACATCAGACCAACCGCGTAAACGGGGAGGATGTTGGAAAAATTGACAGCACCGCGTGGCGCGGTCTGCTGCAGTGGCAACCCACCGAGCGACTGGATTTCCTGCTCAATGTGCATGGCGGCAAGGATGACTCGGATGTCTTTCTGATAAAAATCGATAATCCCTTCTCAGCTGAAGACGACGGTGACCGTGACGTATTCAGCTCCGGGGCATCCGTGGACACCCGGCAGGACATCGACAGCGAGGGCTTCTCACTCACAGCAAACTGGGAGTTTGCGCAACAACTCACATTGACCTCTATCAGCGCATGGGAAGAGTTGGACCGTTTCCACATTGAGGACCGGGATGCCACCAGCCTGCTGCAGCTCGACGGGTATTTCGACAACGCCATTGAGCAATTTTCACAGGAACTACGAGTCAGCTACTTAGGTGATACCTGGGTGTGGATCGCCGGCGCCTTCTACGGCAATGACGAGGTGAAAACCCGCGACCGCTTTGACGCCGGAGACCTGCTGCCTCTGCTGGGGCTCGACGGCTTCGAGTCACTCGGCAACGAGTACCGCCAGGAGACCGATTCCGCCGCAGCCTTTATCCACACTGAATGGGCCGTGATGGAGGACTGGCGGCTGACTTCGGGGTTGCGCTATACGGACGAAAAGAAGACTTTTTCAGATGCCTTTACCTATCTGATCGGCGGTGGTGAGGAAGCCCCCTTGTTCCCCGCAGTCAGGAATGAATACACCACGGATAATCTCTCAGGAAAGATCGGCCTGGACTACACCGGCTTCGAGAATATGCTGCTGTATGCGAGTGTATCCAAAGGCTTCAAGTCAGGCGGCTTTCAGGGGCAGCTCACCTTCGAGCCAAGCGATTTACAGCCCTTTGATGACGAAACACTTTGGGCCTATGAAGCAGGCACCAAGCTGACGCTGCTAGAGGGTTCAATGCAACTCAATGCATCATTCTTCTTTTACGACTATGAAGACATGCAGTTCTACGGAGGCATTTTTGACTCGCCGGTTGGCACGCTGTTTGGCATCGCCAATGTGGGCGACTCCGAGGTAACAGGGGGCGAAATCGAACTGGCCTGGCGCGCAACAGAATCATTGGATGTGCGGCTGGGGCTTGGCCTACTGGATACCGAAATCACACGCTCGATAGTCGGCGGGGTTGCAGAGGGCAGCGAGCTGCCAAACTCGCCCGAGGTGAACGTCAATGGGATGATTCGCTACGAGCAGCCACTGTCCGCGGGCCTCTACTTTGAAACCATTGTCGACTTCAACTACCAGGACGATGTGACCTTCGACATCGTGCGTCAACCTGTTGAGGCGGTGGAGGCTAGCTACTGGCTTTGGAATGCAAGGGCGGGCATTGGCACACAAACCGGTGAGTGGAAGGTATCCGTTTGGGGTAAGAACTTGTCGGATGAGCGTTACAGAACCCAGGTTCTGAACTCAAGCGTTGGCTACGGCGAATCCTGGGGCATGCCGCGCACCTACGGCTTAAGCCTTGAACTCGATTTGTAAGGATTCTGGCAGCCCATGAGGAGCACAGTATGAAGTCCATCGTTCATATCATTACCCCAATCATCACCGAGGGCATACGCAGCCTTGATGATGTAGATCCTTTTTTGCGTGCAGATCTTGAAGTTCGGCACAGCCTGATCAAGAACGGCCCTGCGTCCATCGAGTGCGCGGCAGATGAAGCACTGAGTGTGCCTGGCATTCTCGAAGAGGCCATTGCGGCCGAGCAAGCGGGCGCATCCGCAATCATCATTGATTGCATGGGTGATCCTGGCCTGGAGGCATGCCGGGAAGTAGTATCGATTCCTGTTCTGGGTCCGGCGCAAACCTGCATGCATTACGCCAGTATGCTCGGGCAGAAATTCGCTTTCATCACCGTGCTCGATCAACTGAAACCGATGATCGACGGACTGGCGGCACGCTACGGCCTGATGGACAACTACGCCGGGTTCGGAGCCATCAATGTACCTGTACTGGATATTGAAGAGCGCATCGACGACGTAATTGAACAACTATTTGAGGCATCGTTGCACAGCATCACCAAATCAAGAGCGGGTGCAATCATTCTTGGTTGCACCGGTTTCTTCGGTTGCGCAGAGGCCATAGCTACTCGCCTTGAAGCGGCCGGCTATACCGTACCGGTGTTAGACCCAATACCGCTGGCCCTTCACGCCGCAGACGCTCTAGTAAAAACAGGCCTCTCGCATAGCGGTAGCATTTACCATAAGCCGAGGCGCAAGGCCCTACGCGGATACTCCTTGCAGGGTTTTTATGATGTGGCTAACAGTTAGGCGCAGTCGCACACTGCGCGACGCCTTGATTGAATCCGCGAGGTGGTGGGGGACTAACTAAACGTTTCCCCCGCCGCACCCTCTATCTCAAAAACGGGCAAAATGCGTGGATACTGGTTTGCCCACTCCTGGTACTGCTTGTAGACAGGTGCATGCCGGCAGCACAGGGCAAACTTCTCGTCACGCTCTGCGCCTTCCAACAGTCGTGTTTTCACATTGTAATTCTTGCGTTTGTAGCGCATCGCCGCATTTGGGGTGGCGCGAAGATTATGCGCCCAGTGGGGGTCCCTGCTGGTCCCACCGCGCGAACCCACGACCAGCAGCTTGCCATCGCCAGTGGGAAAGGCCGGCAACACCGTGGAGCGCGACAAACCCGATTTGCGGCCTAGCGAGGTGAGGATGCAGGGATTGTTATAGCCGGATTTGTCATCTTTTGTGAAGATCCAGATGATTGGTGAGAAAGCGAACCATCGGACGCAGAACACATCAAAGACACGGCCGAACTCCGAGCCGCCGAACCATCTGATGAATTGCTGAACTGGCGACACCTTCATTGCAGATTTCCCTCTCGCCCGGCTGTCAATCGTTATGTGTGGTTTGACGGTACTCGCGAGACAGCTCAAGTAGCCGGTCCTGCGGAATGCATCTGCCGGCGCCGGTCATGCACGTTTATCACCCAGCTTCAGCTTCCCCATCACTTCACTGAGTGACAGACCTTGAATCTCGACGACCTTCCTTTGCGCAACCTTGCCTGCAATTATAGTGACAGCGCTTCGAGGGACGCCCAGTTTTTTTGCTAATAGCGCCTCGACAGCCGCATTCGCTTTCCCATTCTCCGGGGGTGCCGACACTCTTATTTTAAGCATATCGCCGAGCCATCCTGACATTTCCGAGCGGGATGCTCCTGGCACTACTTTTATATTGAGTTTTGTAATCGCGCAAGAACCCCGTTTCGGAAGAACACAACCGAGCCCACATTATACGGAAAGCACCTCAGGATATTCTTACGGTTAAATCCCTCTCAACACAGCCACCCTCCGCTGTATAAGGTCGGTTGCCCCGATGACTGCTTAGGGTAAACTCAGTGGCCACGACTAAACGCAAATGCGAGTCGGCATGGATACACCGCCACAACTATATTGTGACAACTGCCACAGTGCCCTGCACGGTGCTTTTTGCCATGAATGTGGCCAGGAAAAGAAGAGCTATATCCGCAATGTCAGCGGCGTCATCACGGAGTTCTTTGGTGAATTCAGTAACTGGGATACCCGGGTCTGGCGAACACTGTTCCCCCTGTGGTTTCGCCCGGGCTTCCTCAGCCAGCGCTACGTGTCCGGCCACCGGGTACCCTACGTACCGCCGCTTCGTCTTTACCTGTTCACATCCATCATTGCCTTCCTGCTGTTTTCGCATCTCACCCCTTCCGATGTCGTAACCATCGAGAGGACGCCCGATGCACCGGCGCTGGAAGTGAATGAACAGCTGCAAAACCTGTTGGACAACCCGCAGCCAGTGGTCACGCGGTTTTTCCGCCTCGCCCCCCAGATGATGTTTGTTCTGCTGCCCACCTTTGCACTGATACTGAAACTGCTCTACCTGCGCTCGCACCGCTACTACACGGAACACCTGATTCTGGCGCTGCACAACCACAGTTTCATTCTGCAGATGCTCGCATTTTACCTGGGAGTGACTGCAGTGGAGCGGATGCTGGGCACACACTGGCTGGCGGCCGCCCTGTCCTGGCTGGACACGCTGATTATGTGCTGGATTCCAACCTATCTGCTGCTGAGCCAGAAGCGCTTCTACCAACAACGCTGGGGCAAGACGCTGCTGAAATTCTGCCTCACCGCTTCGATCTACAGCGTACTGCTGTTGGCAGCTGGCTCAGGCCTGATCCTGTTCAGCGTTCTATCCCCCTAGCGGGCAAGGCCAGAGAAGCAAATACCAACCCTGGAGCTGCGCCACCGCGCGAGGTCTGGATATCACTTCGGCGCGTAACGGGCCTCGAAGGCAGGCGGGTCCTGATTGTAAAGCAACACGCAGGCCTGGCAGATACAGACTCGCCCCTTTGCTGCACCCGGCACCAGGTCCACCAGAGCCCTCGGGATACTGGCCGCAGCACACCAGCAGGGCTGCGTGCTGTTCACGCCGCAGGCATTCGTGCCGCCGCAAAAGGGGCAACTGTCCTCACAGAAACGGGTAAGCATTATATCCTCCGCAAACTGTTCGCGACTCAACGCCGGTTGCATCAGTGTAAGTCACCGCTGCGCCACCTGCGCAAGCTCACTTCGGGTGAGCGGCCTCGTGGTACCGGCTTGCAACTCGCCCAGCCTCACAGGCCCTATCGACACACGGTGTAACGACAGGACCTTGTTACCAAAATGGCCGAACATGCGTTTCACCTGATGGTACTTGCCCTCAACCAGCGACAGCCTGCAAGTCCGGGCAGAGCGTATTTCCAGTTGCGCGGGCAGTGTAGTCATTCCCTCATACGCGAAGTAAATACCGGCCCGAAACGCCGCCACATACTCCTCGCTCAGGGGCCTGGTAACACTGACTTCGTAGACTTTCGGCAGTTTCGTTTCCGGTGCACTCAGCCTGCGCGACCAGGCACCGTCGTTCGTCAACAGAACCAGCCCTGTCGTATTGAAGTCCAGACGCCCTGCAAGGTGCAGCTCATGTTTCCTGGGGTGGCGGACGAGATCCAGCACCGTGGGGTGCTTACCGTCCTTGGTAGCGCTGACCACACCAGCAGGCTTGTGCAGCGCAAGGTATACCGGCTGCGCGTCGCTCAGGACGATTCCGTCCAGCACAACCCGGGTGAACCGGGTAACCGGCTGTCGGATGCAGTGCGCAGGGATGCCGTCCAGCAGGATTTTGCGCTGCGCAATCAGCAGGCGCACCTCCCCCATGGAAAAACCGCTGTTCTGGGATATGAACCGGTCAAGCCGGGTGGTTGAGCGCTTCATGCTGGATCGGTGCTACCGACGCCCTTCGGTTCGGACTACGGTCGCATTCTGTCGGGGCCCACGAGCAGTGCGCTGATTTGCCCGTTTACCCTGAAACTCTGGATGAGCAAATATAGGCTGAGGAACAGGGCGCCTCCAAAAAACGCGGCAACCCCCAGGCACAGCCCGGCGACGGAGAAACCGTGGCGCCAGGACACCCAGAGCGCCGACAGCGTGAGCATGAACATGAAATCCAGATTGAACTGCCCGGCCCAGCCCATGCGGGCCATATCACCGAAGAAGACGCTGAGCAGGCCGAAGCCATGCTCGCCTATCACGATTCCGGTATACGCCGTCAAAACGATAAACACTGCAACCAGCAACACTCTCAAAGCTGTCATCACGTTCTCCTGCCAAAAGCCTGTAGCCGCATCATCGCGCCCAGCCGGCCGCTGCCTTCCTGTGCGCAGCCAATGACGCTATCACAGGCTGTGCCGTTTTTTCAGCCGCTGCATCTCACTGAGAATACTGACGAGCCTGTAAGCACCCCAGACCATGACGGCCCCGCCCGCCCCAAGGAGCAGGTTGACGACACCCGGTTCATTGAGCAGGGGGTGAAAAGCTGCTCCTTTCGCCGCGAACTTCCCATACAGCCCCAGCCCGAAGAGAAGGGTGCCGGGAGCCTCAATGATCTGCACTTTGCGCAGTTGCCTGTTTAACGCCTCGAGTTGTTCCTGGGGTTGTTGCTGCACGTTCACCTCCCGGCTTCTGGTAGACAGGTCACGTGACCTGCGGTCATCGTGCAAAGACCGCTTACTTACAAACAGCTTTATAACAAATTCTGCTAACACAATCGCCAAGCGTTTCTTTCCCGCCCGCGCAGAGGCGACTACTATCTGCAAACTTCTTCGGAGACAACATCATGGTATGGCAGGGCTGGCTTTCACTGGGTTTGGTGGGGGTGGTGCTCGCCCTGCTGATTGCCACGCGACTGCGCCCCCATGTGGTCATGCTGGGTGCGCTCACCGTGCTGGTGACAACCGGCGTACTCAGTGCGGGGCAGGCACTCGCGGGGTTTGCCAATGAAGGGCTGGCCACCGTGGCCGCAATGTTCGTTGTCGCGGGTGGCATTCAGGCTTCCGGCGGTGCAGAGCTGATTGTGCAGCGCCTGCTGGGCCGGCCCACCACCGCGCGCGGCGCCATGCTGCGCCTGTTTGCGCCGGTGGCGCTACTCAGTGCCTTTCTCAACAACACGCCTATCGTGGCCACCATGATTCCGGCCGTGAACAGCTGGGCACGGCGCATCAATGTCGCGCCCTCCAAGCTGATGATTCCGCTCAGCTACGCCGCGATTCTCGGTGGCACGCTGACACTGGTGGGCACCAGCACCAACCTCGTGGTGAACGGCCAGTATCGCAGCCTGACCGGCGCTGAAGGGTTCTCCCTGTTCGCCATCACCGCGGTGGGGCTGCCGGTGGCCCTGGCAGGTGCCGCCTTCATGTGGCTGTTCTTTGCCCGCTGGCTGCCGGAACAGCGGGACAACGCGCCCTTCGCCAACCTGCGCGAGTTCACACTGGAGGTCGCGGTGGCCCCGGGCGGCCCACTGATCGGCAAAACCGTGGAGCAGGCCGGCCTGCGGCATCTGGTGCGCGTGTACCTGGTGGAGATCGAACGCGAAGAGCAGGTCATTTCGCCCGTCGGCCCTGATGAGACATTATACGGCGGCGACCGACTGGTATTCGCAGGCGATACCGATGCGATTGCAGACCTGCTGCGCATCAACGGAGTGGTGCCCTCTACGCAGGTCACTGCCGAGGCCGCACCACCCAGGGACCGGGCCGAGCGGCGCCTGGTGGAGGTGGTCGTGTCGCCGCACTGCGCCGCGGTGGGCCAGGCCATACGTGACGCACAGTTTCGCGACCGCTACGGCGCAGCTGTGCTGGCAGTCGCCCGCAACGGGGAACGGGTGCGCGGCAACCTCGGCAGCACGGAACTGGCAGCAGGCGACACTCTGCTGCTGGAAGCGGGCCCAGACTTTGTCACCCGACAACGCCACAGCCGCGACTTTCTGCTGGTCAACGACCTCGCCACCGAACCACCGCGGCATGATCGCCTGTATCTGGCGTGGTGCATTCTCCTGGGCGTTGTACTGGCGGCTGGCACGGGCCTGTTGAGCATGCTGAATGCCGCTTTGATCGGCGCGCTGCTCATGCTGCTGGCGGGCTGCTGCTCGCTGGAACAGGCAGAGCGCAGTCTGGATCTCACGGTGTTGCTCACCATCGGCGCATCGTTCGCGCTGGGCGCAGCACTGGAGCAGTCCGGCGCCGCGCTGTTCCTGGCGCAGGGCCTGATCAGCCTGGGGGCTGACAGACCCTGGCTGCTACTGGTGCTCACCTACTTCACTGTGTCGTTGCTGACAGAAGTCATCACCAACAACGCGGCGGCCATTCTCATGTTACCCATTGCGCTCAGCGTAGCCGCCAACAGCGGCCTGGACCCGGTGCCCTTCGTACTGGCCATCATGATGGCTGCCTCGGCCAGTTTTGCCACGCCGCTGGGCTACCAGACCAACCTGATGGTCTACGGTCCGGGCGGCTACCGGTTTACAGATTTTCTCCGAGTGGGTTTGCCAATGAACCTGTTTATCGGTGCCGTCACCCTGGGGGTACTGTTGCTCGGCTGGCCGCTGCTGCCGCCCACAGAGTAACCTGCTGCGCGGTGGCCGCAGTGCATTGCATCGCGCAGGGCGAGCGGGGAGAATGCAGGGATACGCGCGCGCAGCTGCGCTGTGCGTACTTGGGGGCGCGAATGCCATGAACCAGCAGCAGGCAGACATCGTGATCGTGGGAGGCGGCGGAGCCGGCCTGCGCGCGGCCATCGCCGCGGCCGAGAGCAACCCCGGCCTCGACATCCTGTTGCTGTCCAAGGTGTACCCGATGCGCAGCCACACGGTGGCGGCAGAGGGCGGCTGTGCCGGCGTCATTCAGGCGCACGACAGCCTCGACGCCCACTTCGACGACACCGTGGCCGGGGGCGACTGGCTCTGCGACCAGGATGTGGTGGACTATTTCGTGCGCCATGCGACGGAGGAGAACCTGCGTCTGGAACACTGGGGCTGCCCCTGGAGCCGCAAGCCGGACGGCAGCATCAATGTGCGCGCCTTCGGCGGCATGCAGATAGAGCGCACCTGGTTCGCCGCCGACAAGACCGGCTTCCATATTCTGCACACGCTGTTCCAGACATCGCTCAAGTACCCCGGAATTCGTCGCTGTGACGAGTACTTCTGCACCGACCTGCTGGTGGAGGATGGCCACTGCGCGGGCCTGCTCGCCATCGACATGCGCAGCGGAGAGCAGACCCTGATTGCGGCCTCCGCTGTTATTCTCGCTACCGGCGGTGCTGCCCGCGTGTATCGCTACAACACCAACGGCGGCATCGTCACCGGCGACGGTATGGCGCTGGCCTACCGCCAGGGCGTACCCCTGCGCGACATGGAGTTCGTGCAGTACCATCCCACCGGCCTGCCCGGCTCGGGGATCCTGATTACCGAGGCAGCACGCGGCGAAGGGGGTGTGCTCACCAACCGCGAGGGCTATCGCTACCTGCAGGACTACGGCCTGGGCCCGGAAACGCCGCCGGGCCAGCCGCAGAACAAGCAGATGGAGCTGGGGCCGCGGGACCGGCTCAGCCAGGCGTTCTGGCACGAAGAGCAGGCGGGCCGCACAGTGGCCACGGAGCGGGGCGCAGCGGTGCACCTCGACTTGCGGCACCTCGGTGAACAGCACATCCAGGAACGCCTGCCCTTCATCCGCGACCTCGCGCGCACCTATATCAACGTGGACGCCGTGCACGAACCCATTCCCGTGCGCCCCACGGCCCACTACACCATGGGCGGCATTCAGACCGACCGACACACCGCCACCTGCCTACCGGGGCTGTATGCGGTAGGCGAGTGCGCCAGCGTAGGACTGCACGGCGCCAACCGACTGGGCTCCAATTCGCTGGCCGAACTGAGCGTTTTTGGCCGTCTGGCGGGGGAGCAGGCGGCAGAGCGCGCAGCACAGGGGTTGGCGGTGGACCCGCAACGTCTACGGCCACAGGCTGAGGCACAGGCCGCCGAGCGGGAAGCGTTGCGTAGGGCAAACGGCCCGGAACGCCTCGCCGTCCTGCGCGATGAAATGGCCGGCGCCATGGAGGCGGGCATCGGCATTTTCCGCGTGCCGGCACAAATGACCGCGACCGTCGAGAAGATTGCCGAGCTCAAGGCGCGCTACCAGCAGCTGGGGCTCAAGGATGGCAGCCACGCCTTCAACACGGAATGGCTGCAGGCGATCGAGCTGGGCTTTCTGCTCGATGTCGCCGAAGCGATGAGCCACGCCGCGCTGGCGCGGCAGGAGTCCCGCGGCAGCCACCAGCGCCCGGAGGATTTCCCGGCGCGCAACGATGCGCTTTTCCTCAGGCACAGCCTGGCCAGGCAACAGCAGGGAGGCGCCACCGAGGTCAGCTGGCAGGACGTGGTCATCACCCGCTCCGCGCCGGGCGAGCGGCACTACGGTGGCAAGGCGACCGGGGAGGCAGGCAGGTGAGCGACACTATCGAGTTGGCGGTCACCCGCTACCGCCCCGAGCAGGACACGCAGCCCTGGGAGCAGCGCTATACCGTGCCCTGTAGCGACGACATGTCCGTACTCGACGCCCTCAACTACATCAAGGACGCACTGGACCCGTCCCTGAGCCACCGCTGGTCCTGCCGCATGGCCATCTGCGGCAGCTGCGGCGTGATGGTAAACGGCGAGCCGAAGCTGTCCTGCAAGACCTTCCTGCGCGATTACCGCGAAGCCGGTGTGCTGGAGGTCCGGGCGCTGGACAACCTGCCGGTAGAGCGCGATCTCGTGGCGGACATCAGCGGCGTGGTCGAGCATATCGAGGCGGTGAAACCCTGGTTGATACGCCACAGCGAGCCCCCCGTCGACACAGCACACTCACAGACGCCGGCGCAGATGGCGCGCTACCACGCCTTCAGCCAATGCATCAATTGCGCGCTGTGCTACGCCGCATGCCCGCAGTTCGGTCGCAACCCGGCGTTCCTCGGCCCCGCCGCCCTCACCCTCGCCCAACGCTACAACCTGGATTCCCGCGATGAAGGCAGCAGCGAGCGCATGCCCTGGCTGAATGCGGAGGAGGGTGTGTGGAGCTGCACCTTCGTCGGCTACTGCTCGGAGGTCTGCCCCAAGGATGTG